>R21__coassemble_72_pt1 | contig 81028 bp, 67 predicted proteins | sample R21__metabat2_low_PE_052 | metagenome-assembled genome bin R21 | reverse complement strand
CTTCGACCGTGTTTTGCCTCTGGTCATGCGAAGCTTTCAATCATTCCTCTATTTCCTCCCCAAGCAGCTCATGATCCTCAATAGCTGCTGCATATCGAGGCCGTTGTTCTCGGGAGGTTTTTTGTTGGGCGGCGGCGGGCCGGGCGGCGGCGGCAGGGGCACCCCCAGGCGGCGGGACAGCTCCTCGGCCAAGGTGGGCGGGAGCAAGGGGCCCACACAGCGCACGTACTGCTCCACGCCGATTCGGCCCCGCTCGGACCGGACCTGCTCAGCGAGGACCAAAGCGCAGGTCAGAGGATGGGGCGGTGGCGAAGGCGGCCCCGGCGGGCAATCGGGTCGATTTTGGTTCATATATCCGTTCATACCTATAGTCTATGCGCTTCTCCCCTCCCTTGTGCCCGAGCATAGTCAGCCCAGGCGGCGCATACGCTGAAGCAAAGGGGGTGATCCCATGACGCCAGAGGAGATGGAACGGTTTTTGAACGAGCGACAGGGCAGCAGCGAGGACGCGCTCATGGATGAGCTAAAGCGCATGACTCGAGCGCAGGAGCAGACGGGAGAGATGAGCCCCACCCGCATGGAGGAAATCTACGCCACCCTCTCCCCCTTCCTGACGGAAACGCAGCGGGAGAAGATGCAAGAGGTCATCCGGCGGCTGAAGGAATAAGATTCCTCCGTAATATTGCATTTTCGCCGGGTCCATGGTAGGATTGATCCGTCATATCTTGGAGGGCGGCGGACGATCCTATGAGATTTCAACCCAGCAAAGAAATGAAGATACACCTTCTGCCGGAGCAGGAGGACCAGCTATGCACAAAAGAGACCATCCGGGAGGTTTTCGCCAAGGATGACAAGGGGGAGTGCATGGCCTATGATATCTTCGACGGGGATATCATGGTGGGGTTCGCCATGTTCTGCGAGTACCCTAAGGGATGCTTTTTCCTGTGGAATTACGCCATCGACGCCCGGTATCAAAACAGAGGCATCGGCACAGCGGCGCTCCGGGAACTCCTCGCATACATGATCTCCCGCTACACGGTCAAAGAATTCACCACCACATACGTTTGGGGCAACGAGCACGCTAAGCGCCTGTATGAAAAGGCAGGGTTTGTGGAGACGGATGTGGTGGAGGAGGATGAGTATAAGGAAGTCAATATGGTATTGTCTGTGACAGAGCGATAGAGGATCGCTCCACAGTCGAAACAGTTTGTCAACCCTGTGAATCTTTTGTCAGCATCCCGCATCCGCCCTTTACGGGGGCGGATTTTTGTGGTACACTTCTATACTGATAAAAATTGGAGAAGTGTTGAATGGGATTTATCGATAAGCTGCTGGGCAACACCAGCGAGAGCAAGTTGAAGAAGATGCGGCCCATCGTGGCGAAGATCAACGCATTGGAGCCCCGATATCAGGCTATGACGGACGAGGAGCTGCGGCAGCAGACGGCCCTCTTTAAGGAGCGCCTTTCAAAGGGCGAGACCCTGGACGATATCCTCCCCGAGGCCTTCGCCGTGGTGCGGGAAGCCGCTGTGCGGACCGTGGGCATGCGCCACTTCGACGTGCAGCTGTTGGGCGGCATGGTCCTTCACCAGGGCCGGATCGCGGAGATGAAGACCGGCGAGGGCAAGACCCTGGTGGCCACCCTCCCCGCCTATTTGAACGCGCTCACCGGCAAGGGCGTCCACATCGTCACGGTCAACGACTATTTGGCCAAGCGCGACGCCCAGTGGATGGGCAAGATCCACCGTTTTTTGGGGCTCAGCGTGGGCTGCATCGTCCACGATCTCGATTCCGACGAGCGGCGGGAAGCCTACGCCTGCGACATCACCTACGGCACCAACAACGAGTTTGGCTTCGACTACCTGCGGGACAACATGGTGGTCTACAAGGAGAACATGGTCCAGCGAGAGCTGAACTACGCCATCGTGGACGAGGTGGACTCCATCCTCATCGATGAAGCAAGAACCCCCCTCATCATCAGCGGTCAGGGGGAGGAAAGCTCGGAGATGTACCGGGAGGCGGACCGGTTCGTCCGCAAGCTCACCCGAGGCGAGGATATTAAGGACATCAGCAAATCCGACCAGCTCATGGGCATCGAGCAGGCGGACAGCGGCGACTACATGTGCGACATCCGCCGCCGTACGGTCCAGCTCACCGCCCAGGGCATCGAAAAGGCCCAGAAATACTTCAATGTGGAAAATCTCTCCGACGTGGAGAACACGGAGCTGAACCACTACATCAAGCAGGCCCTTCGCGCCCACTCCCTCTTCACCCGGGACAAGGACTACGTGGTCCAGGACGGCCAGGTACTCATCGTGGACGAGTTCACGGGCCGGCTCATGATCGGCCGCCGATACAACGAAGGACTCCACCAGGCGCTGGAAGCTAAGGAAGGCGTGAAGGTGGAGCGGGAGAATAAGACGCTGGCCACCATCACCTTCCAGAACTACTTCCGCATGTTCCACAAGCTGGCCGGCATGACCGGCACGGCCAAGACCGAGGAGGACGAGTTCACCGCCATCTACGGTCTGGACGTGGTGGAGGTCCCTACCAACAAGCCCTGCATCCGGCAGGATATGGCGGACATGGTCTACACCACCGAAGCGGGCAAGTTCAAGGCCGTGGTGAATGAGATCGTGGAGGTCCACAAGACCGGCCGGCCGTTGCTGGTGGGCACCATCTCCGTGGAAAAGAGCGAATACCTGTCGGACAAGCTCTCCCGGGCGGGCATCCCCCACCAGGTGCTGAACGCCAAGTTCCATGCCAAGGAGGCCCAGATCGTGGCCCAGGCCGGCAAGCTGAACGCCGTCACCATCGCCACCAACATGGCGGGCCGCGGCACGGACATCCTGCTGGGCGGCAACCCGGACTTTTTGGCCCGACAGGCCCTCATGCGAGACGGGCTGGAGGACGACCTCATCGAGGAGGCCACGGGCCACGCCGAGACCGAGGACGAAGCGATCCTGAACGCCCGCAAAAAGTATAAGGAATACTACGACGCCTTCAAGGCGGAGACCGACAAGGAGCACGAGCAGGTGGTGGCTCTGGGGGGCCTTCACATCATCGGCACCGAGCGCCACGAGAGCCGCCGCATCGACAACCAGCTGCGGGGTCGGGCGGGCCGCCAGGGGGACCCGGGCAGCACCCGGTTCTACGTATCCCTTCAGGACGAGCTCATGCGCCGGTTCGGGGCGGATCGGATGGAGGGCATCATGGCCCGGCTGAATCCCGGCGACGAGATCCCCATCGAAAACGGCATCATCACCAAGCAGATCGAGGGCGCTCAGAAGCGGGTGGAGATGACCAACTTCGACACCCGTAAGAACGTGCTCAAGTACGACGACGTCATGAACAAGCAACGGGAGATCATCTACGGCCAGCGCCGCCAGGTGCTCATGGGCATGGACATGCACGACAGCTTCCTGGGCATGATCGACGACACCGTGGATAGCATCGTCAGCGCCTACTGCCCCAGGGAGGGCCACAGCGACGACTGGAACCTGTCGCTGGTCAGCAAGGAGATCTGCGAGCTCTGCGGCACCCAGCCTGTGGACGTCTTCGCCGGATTCGACAAGAAACGGCCCTCTCAGGACGATATCAAGGGCGTCTGCCGGGCCTACATCGACCGGCAGCTCTCCGCCAAGGAGAGCGAGCTCAACGAGGCGGGCATCGACCTCCATGAGGTGGAGCGGGTAGTGCTCCTTCGGACCGTGGACACCCACTGGATGGACCATATCGACGCCATGGACCAGCTTCGCCAGGGCATCGGCCTTAGGGCCTACGCTCAGAAGGACCCGGTGGTGGCCTACACCAACGAGGGCTTTGAGATGTTTGACGCCATGGTGGCCCAGATCCGGGAGGAGGCCGTAAAGGGCCTGCTGCGGGTGGGCGTCCGCAAGGCCCCTGTGATGCGGCAGCAGGTGGCCAAGCCCGTGGATACCCCGTCCCCCGAGGGGAACGCCCCCAAGAAGAAGCTGGCCGCTGAGAAAATCGGCCGGAACGACCCCTGCCCCTGCGGCAGTGGAAAGAAGTATAAGAACTGCTGCGGCAGGAATGCAAATTGATACAGGGAGAGAAAAGCCATGGTCGTATTGGATGAATACAAATTCAAATTGGGCGAGCTGACCAAGACCTTAGAGCAGGCCAACGCCCAGATGCGCCCCGAGGAGCTGAAGACGGAGCTCGCCGGGCTTGAGGAACAGATGAGCGCCGCCGACTTCTGGAACGACGTGGACGGCGCCAACAAGGTGACCCAGCGGGTCAAAAACATCAAAAGCAAGCTGGAACGCCTCACTAAGCTCAACGGCAGCCGGGAGGACATTCTGACCCTCATCGAGATGGCCGAGGAGGAGGACGACGAGAGCATCATTGAGGAGATCAAGATGGAGCTCGATGAGCTCGATAAGAAGGTCAGCGCCCTGCGCCTCGAAATGCTCCTCAAAGGCCCCTACGACGCCTATAATTGCGTGTTGAGCCTTCATGCGGGTGCCGGTGGCACCGAAGCCCAGGACTGGACGGAGATGCTCTACAGGATGTACAGCCGCTATTGCGAGCGTCGGGGCTGGTCTGTGAAGGAGATCGACCTTCTCATGGGCGACGACGCGGGCATCAAGTCCGTCACCTTCGAGGTGGACGGGGAGAACGCCTACGGATATCTGAAGGCGGAGAAGGGTGTGCACCGGCTTGTCCGCATCTCCCCCTTCGACGCCAACGCCCGGCGGCACACCTCCTTCTCCTCGTTGGATGTGACGCCCATCTTCGACGATGACAGCAACGACATCAAGATCGACCCGGAGGACCTCAGGGTGGATACCTACCGCTCCGGCGGCGCCGGCGGTCAGAACGTGAACAAGGTCTCCTCCGCCATCCGCATCACCCACCTGCCCACGGGCATCGTGGTCCAGTGCCAGAACGAACGGAGCCAGCTGCAAAACAAGGAGATGGCCATGCGCATTTTGAAGGGCCGCCTGCTGGAGCTCCAGGAACGGGAGCGGGAGGCTCAGATGGCGGAGCTCAAGGGCGTCATGAAGAAGATCGAGTGGGGCAGCCAGATCCGCTCCTACGTCTTCCAGCCCTACACCCTGGTCAAGGACCACCGGACCGGCGTGGAGAACGGCAACATCCAGGCCGTCATGGACGGCGATCTGGACGCCTTCATCTCCGAGTACCTGGTCCAGAGCTAAGAGTTTTCTTTTGCGACTTTTTCTCTTTGTACAAAGGAGAAAAAGACGCCCAAAAAGAGAAACTCATCCCACGAAAAAGGACCTGCCGAATGGCAGGTCCTTATGCGTTGCGTGGTTAGTTCTTCTGTTCTGCGATGAACATGCCGTACTCCTTGGGTACAGAGAGCACACCGTCTACCATATTATTTTGCAAAACAGAGCGCACCTTGTCCCGCGACAAAACCCGCAAAGGTGCCATGCCGCTCAAGGAATAGATGTAGTCTACCATATCCTCCACATCTGTGACCGCCAGTGAATCGGGATAGTCGTATCTCGTCACACTTCCGAAATGATGAAAGAGGGTTTCTCGTCCATTTTGGAGGGTGAAGGTTTGGTTTATCCCCGATTCCTCCACAGGAAAGCCAAACAAGCTGCACAGATACGGAAGTATCCCCTTTTCCCCATAGGTGGCGCAATAAAAGCGTCCATCCTTCCTCAGGACGCGCCGAACCTCCGAAAGTCCTTTATCTATATCCGGCACATGATACAGCATCATGTTGGCGATGACTGCGTCAAAGGAATCTGGTGGATATGGGATGTTTTCTATGTCGATCTCGCGAAAAACTATCGTATCATACTTTTTCAGCGTCTCTGTTGCCGTTGCCAGCATCCCATTTGAAAGATCAGAAAGAATAAGGGGGTTGCAGTATCTGATCATCTCATCCTTTTCCAACCACATGCTGCCTGTACCACACCCCAGTTCCAACACACGAATGCCCTGATAGAAACGGTAGTGTGAAAAGATCCAGTTTCCAAAGCCCTGCTGATTCGTGGAATACTTATCGTGGATACTGATACGAGTATTGAGCCGTCCTGCGGTCTTGTACTGAGTCTGCACGGTCTCCTGTAAGCTGGCCGATCTCATGTTTTTTCCTCCTACGAGAAAGGACCCGTCCTTCGACAGGTCCGTTAGAAAGCGAAGTTGCCGTTCCTAAAGACCGGCACGCACCGGCCGTCGGCGGTGTAGCCGTCGATATTGAGGTCCGCCGTGCCCACCATGAAGTCCACGTGGGTGATGGAATCGTTGAGGCCGTGCTCCACACGCTCCTCCGCTGTCATGTCCATGGCCCCCCGCACCGTGGTGGGGTAGGCCTCTCCGAAGGCCAGATGGCAGGCGGCGTTCTCATCGAAGAGGGTGTTGTAAAACAGGGTCTTGCTGTTGCTGATGGGGGAATCGTAGGGCACCAGGGCCACCTCGCCGAAGCGGCTGGCGCCCTCGTCCACAGAGATGGACTTCTTAAGGAGCTCCTCATTGGCGGAAGCCGTGGCCTCCACGATCCGCCCCTCCTTCACCACGAAGCGGATATTCTCGATGACGTTCCCATCCTTACTGAGGGGCAGGGCGGCGCAGATGACGCCGTCGCACCGGTTTCGATCGGGGGCGGTGAAGACCTCCTCCGTGGGCATGTTGGGCATAAAGAACTGGCCCCTGGGGGTCTCCTCCCCGCCGGCGCACCAGATATGGCCCTTGCAGAGGCCCACGGTGAAGTCGGACCCCAGGGCGTTGTAGTAGTGGAGCCGATCGAAGGCGTAGCCGTTCAGGATGGCCACATGGCGCTGCAGGTTCTCCTGATGCTGCCGCCACTTCTCCACGGCGGTGCTATCGCCCATGACGCGGACGGCCATGAAGATCTTCTCCCACAGGGCCGCCACGGCCTCCCCTTCCGGCTTGTCCGGGAACACCAGCTTTGCCCAAGCGGGGGACGCCAGCGCCCCGATGCTCCAGGGGAAGGCGCTGCTCATGCCCAGCTCCCGATACCGCTTCATCTGGCGGCCGTAGGCCCGCTGGAACCGCTCCAGGCGGCCGGGGTCCACGCCCTTCAGATTCTCCGGATCGGAGGACACCAGGTGCAAAAAGCAGGCGTTGTTTTCGGCGTAGTCCGTGCTAAAGCGCACCCGATACTCCGGGATGGCGTCGAAAACCTCGTCCGCGGCCCGAAGATACCGCATGCGGGTCAAGGCGTCGTCGGACCAGAGGAGGTCCACCTGCCGGGCCCCGGCGTCGTAGGCGGCCTCTGCGCAGAGCCGGGCGAAGGGGGCCTGGTCCACCTGGCTGGTGATGACCAGATCCTGGCCCTTTTGGACGTTCACGCCCACCCGCACCAGCAGCTCGGCGTATTCCTTCAGTTTGTCTTCAAATGTGTACATAGTTTACTCCTGAGAAATTTTGTTTAGACTCTTTTGCTTGGAGGAGATCACCAGGAACAGGAACCCCAGGGCAAAGAAGATGGCCAGGGACGCCACGGCGATGTTGATGGTGCCGCCCGCCAGCTTGACCCAGGCGATGACGGCGGAGCCCAGGAAGGACGCGCCCTTGGCGAAGATGTCGTAGATGCCGAAGTATTCGCCGGAGTTCTCGGGGGGGATGATCTTGGAATAGTAGGACCGGGACAGGGACTGGATGGAGCCCTGAAAGCACCCCACGCCGAAGGCGAGGATGCCGAAATGGAGCAGCGTCTTTAACGTCAGGGCGTAGAGGCAGACGGCAAAGTAGCCCACGATGCAGACCAGGATCAGCGGCACGGTCCGATACTTCTTGGAGAGCTTTGCGAACACCAGCGAGCCGATCCACGCCACCACCTGGGTGGCAAGAAGGAACACCACCTGGCCCACCGTGGGCAGGCCCAGATCCGTGCCGATGTTGATGCAGTTGTCGATGATGGTGCCCACGCCGTCGATGTAGAGGAAGAAGGCGATGAGGAAGAACAGGACCTTCTTATCCTCCACGGCGATCTTCCTGAGGGTCCCGAAGATCTTTTTGAACACCTGGCCCACGGTGGTGTGGGTGGTCTCCACGTAGTTGTTCTGCTTATAGTTGCGGATTAGGGGCAGCGTTACCAGCATCCACCAGACGGCCGTCACGCCGAAGCCGATGATCTTGCCCACCAGGGGCGAGAAGACCATGAGGTTTTCGGAAAGGCCCCCGCTCAAGATGTAGGCCACCATGGCCACCAGGAAGGGGATGCAGGAGCCGATATACCCCCAGGCGTAGCCGTAGGAGGAGACGGCGTCCATGCGGTCCTCGCTGGTGATGTCGTTGAGCATGGAGTCGTAGAAGGTCAAGGACGCCTGATAGAGGATCTTGGTGAGCACATAGATGACGAGGAACGCCATCCAGCTCCAGGCGAAGCTGTTGAGGACGCAGCCGATGACGCCGGCAGCCACGGTGGTCTGGAAGAAGATTTTTTTCGAATCCTTCCGGTCCGCCAACGCGCCGAATATGGGCCCCAGCAGCGCCACGATCACCGTGACCACGGAGATGGCGATGGAATAGTAGGCCGTGGCCTGATCGCCGGTGATCTGCCCCGGGTTCGTCCCGATAGCCAGATCCTTGAACCAGATGGGGATCAGCGAGCAGGCAAGCATGGTATAGGCTGAGTTGCCCACGTCGTACAGCACCCAAGAGAATTCCTGCGGCGTCAGGTCGCGGAAGACCTTGGTCTTGTTGAGCCAATTAAAGAGACCTTTCATGACCATTCCTCGTATTTGACAGATTTCGGGATATTCCCATGTACATTATGGCAAAAAACGCCCCGTTACACAAGGGGCAAATTGAAAAAAGGTGTATGTTGACGCCTGTCAGGGACTTGAGGTAGAATAGGAAACATCATGTGAGCCGCATAGGACCGCGGCCCACCCCATGAAAAGGAAGGTATCTATGCGCAACAAACGTTCCTCCGCCCTGTGGATCGTCCAAAGCGCCGCCATCGCGGCCCTGTACGTGGTGCTGACGCTGGTTTTCGCGCCCATCTCCTTCGGGGAGATGCAGGTGCGCATCTCGGAGGCGCTGACCATTTTGCCCCTGTTCACACAGGCGGCCATCCCGGGCCTGTTCGTGGGGTGCCTGCTGGGCAACCTGCTGGGGGGCGCCATGGTCTGGGACGTGCTCTTTGGGAGCCTCGCCACCCTGATCGGGGCGGTGGGCGGATATCTGCTACGGAAAAACCGGTGGCTGGTGCCCCTGCCCACCGTGCTTTCCAACGGGATCATCGTGCCCTTCGTGCTGCGGTACGGCTACGGCGTCGCCTTGCCCCTCCCCCTCATGATGGTCTACGTGGCCGTGGGCGAGATCATCAGCTGCTACGGTCTGGGCGAGCTGTTCATCACGGTGCTCCAAAAGCACAGGAGCATCTTTGAAACCGGGCCGAAAGCGAACTAAAGGCAAAAGCTTGGGGCTGCTCTCATGGGATATCCCGAAAGCAGCCCCCTTTTTTAACGGTCGGCCATCAGTCGTCGTCCCGCTCCTTCTCCTTCTTCAGGATCTTCCCGCTGGCGGCGTCGATCTCATACTCGTATTCGTACCCGCCCGCTTCGAAATCCACCTCGTATACGGTCCGGCCGTCCTCCCGATCCTTTTCCACCTTCACCTTCCTGGCCGCCTCCGAGGAGACCCCGGCGTTGCCCAGGGCGATGGACAGGGCCTTATCTCGCCCGATGTCCGCCGACGACGCCTCGCTGGGCTTGGCGGTAGGCCTGGCGGTCGCCTTGCTGGTGGACTTGGGCTTGGCGGTGGACTTGGGAGGTTGCACCTTCTCCCGCTCGCTTTTAAGGATCTCGCCGGTATAGGCGTCGAGCTCATAGTCGTACTCGACGCCGCCCGCGACGAATTCCACCTCGTACACCAGTCGGCCGTCCTCCCGATCCATTTCCACTCTGACCACTTTTGCCTGGTCCGCCTGGACCCCGGCGTTCTCCAAAGCGAGGGCTTTGGCCTCCTCCTCCCCCAAGAGAGCAGCCTCTATGGTGGCGGGCCCAACCGTGGGGCGGGGCGCAGCCGTGGCGGTGGGCAGGGGCTCAGCCGTAGCGGTGGGGACCGCGGAAACCACGGCGATCACCGGGGCCGGGGTCGGTGTCGCCAGAGGCACCTGAGCGGCAGCCGTCAGAGGGCCGGAGGACCTTGCGCCCCGGCCATGGAGGATAGCGAACCCGCAGAAGAACACCAGCACGGCGGCGGCCGCCCCCATAGCATAGCCAATGGCCGGATGATTCCTCCGCCGAGCGGGGGCAGGTGTCTCCCGCGCCATCCGGATGGTGGATTCCATTCCGGGCAGCTCCGGCGCGGCGTGGTCAAAGGCCTGTCGCATCCTTTCCTGGACTTCCTTATTACGCATACATGCAATTCTCCTTTTTTCGTTATGAGAGCAGGACACGAAGCTTTTTCATGGCCCGCCGGTACCGGGAGAGCACCGTGGAGAGGGGCTCGCCCGTGAAGGAAGCGATCTCACGGAAGCGGAATCCGCCCAACACATGGAGCAGAACGGCCCGCTGCTCATTCTCATTGAGCCCTTCCAGACAGGAACGGATCACCAGCCTATCCTCCGATGAGAGGCGGTCGGCGGAATATAGGGGCGCGTCCGAAAGGGGCTCCTCCCCACGGCGCTGACGAGAGCGCAGCCGATCGAGGCACAGATTCCGCGCAATGCGCAGCAGAAAGGCCATGGGCTTGCCCTCCGCTCGATAGCCCACTGGATCGGCGCACAGCTTCAGATAGCATTCCTGCAGCACGTCCTCCGCGTCGTGGACGTTTTTGAGCAGCGACAGGGCATAGGCGTACACCGCCGTTCGACTCAGGTGGTATACCTCTCCCAGGGCGCCCTCGTCCCCGGCGCCCATGCGTTCGAGACACGCCTCCAGGGACACGTCTGCCGCCTGGGCGTTTAGATACCGATTCGATTGATTGTTTGACATGATCCGCTCCATTCACCCTGTTAACGAACGAAACCGCCCGTTTATTGCACCGTAAAAAATTATTTTCGGTCCTGGGGCTTTAGAGTATATGCTACCGTATCCCTGTTTCAAATGCAAGGGCAGCGGAGGATGCTGTCTTGTTTGGAGCTTCCCTGACTTCCTCTGGCGAAACCATCCTTCTCCCTTTTTCGTGTGCTATGGTATCTTCCAGCTTCATACAAGAAAGGGGGTCCCTCGATCCATGCTTCGTTCCCTGCGCGTACTGCTTTTAACCATCTTAGTGTCATTGTCCCTCCCCATCCTCCGCTGCGACGCCCAGAAGACCGCCGCCCAAAACGGCGGCGGACAAACGCCCATGCGGGTGGAGGTCCGGCTCCAGGCTGCCGGGCAGCCCAGCTTGCAGCCCACATCCACCGCCACGCCCTCCCCCACGCCCACCCCGACGCCCACGCCCACGCCCACCCCGACGCCTACGCCTGAGCCCACGCCCTTCTCCCTGTACTGGGTCAGCGACGCCCAGGTCTACGCCTACCGGTACCCCAATGTGTACAACATGATCTTTTCCTATATGGCAAACAGCTGCCATGAGCAGAACGCCCTGGGGGTGCTCATGACCGGGGATCTGGTGGACAACCGAAGCGAGCAGCGCCACTGGGACCACGCCCGGGCCGCCATCGGCCTCATCGAGGACAAGCTCCCCCTGTGGTGCGTGGCGGGGAACCACGACGTGGGGGCGGACAAGGCGGATTACTCCACCTTCCTGCGCTACGGCTTCTGCGCCGCCGAGGAAGGGGACCTGCTCTATCGGGACGGGGTCTGCTGGTACGACACCATCACGGCCGCCGGTCAGGACTTTCTGCTGCTCGGCGTGGGGTGGCAAACGGACAGCGAGTATCTCCCCTGGGTGAAGGGGGTGCTGGAGATGTATCCGGATCACACAGGGATATTGCTGGTCCACAGCTTCCTGACGGCCAAAGGGGGCCTCACCGGCACGGGCAAGAATCTGGAAAAGGAGCTCCTTGCCAACTATCCCAACCTCCGGTTGGTCCTCTGCGGCCACAACGACGGCTCCGCCCGCTGGCAGAAGGAATATGAGGACGGCCACACGGTGAACGCCCTCATGTACAACTTCCAGGACGACAAGAAGAACGGCCTCGGCTACATCCGCATCCTCACCTTCGACCCGGAGGACCGGTCCCTGTTTATCACCACCTACTCCCCCTGGTTCGACGATTACAACTACTACAAGGATGAAAGCAAGGATACGTTCACGCTGATGGAGGCGTGGTGAAACAATGAGGGCGTCACGGACGCCCTCAATTCATGGAGACAGCGCATTTGCGCTGGCGAGAAATCATGGGCCCGCCCAATTCATGCTGCCATCGGCAGCAAATCATCGGATGATTTGGCTTCGCCATGATTTGCCCTTGCGGGCATGATTTGACCTTCGGTCATGATTTGCCCTTGGCATGTTTGTGGTGGGCGCGGCGGAATTGTATGACCGCTATCCCCAGCGCCAGCAGCCCCACGATCCCCACCGAAAGATAAGCCGCGTGGTCCGCCGTCCAGCGGGCGTCCTCTTCCGCCCGGTCCCAGGGGCCGGGGGTGGGGGTAGGCGCAGGCGTCGCTGTGGGCGTACCGGTGGGCGTGGTCGTGGGCTCCGGCGTCGGCGTGGGCGTTGGTTCCGGCGCAGCCGTGGGTGTGGGCGCAGGCGTCGGTTCCGGGCTCGGCGTGGGCGTGGGCGGAACATAGCCCACCAACAGCTCCTCCGGGATGTGCTCAAAAAGGTCGTTCCCCGTGTCCGGCCCCACCGCGGACCAGGTGAGCCCGAAGTGGACGATGTCCCCCCGGGATGCCCGGGCATTGCCGGGCCGAAATGGGGTCTTCCGCTGGGTCTTGTGGGCCTTAAAGGCGGCTTGGGCCACCTGAAGGGCACTTTTCCCGCCGTAGCTTGCGAGGGGCGCTTTCACGTCCAGCTCCACCTGGCTCATGCCGGTGGCGAAGTGCTGATAGACCTTCTGCACGGTCCAGACCCCGTACTGCTCCGCAGACTCGGGATCGTAGGCGGGGTCCGCTGCCAAGGCCACGGCGTCGTAGGCGGCCTGGGCGGACAGGATATGCTGCCAGTGGCCGTACTCCCCGTTCTCCGGGTCCTGGGTCACCACCACCAAAGGTTTGATCCTCCGATAGAGCCGCACCAGCTCCCTCGTCACGTCCTCCTGCCGGCAAGCCTCTCGCTGCTGCTTCGGGGACCGCTGGTCGATGTCCGGGAAGCCCAGAAAGAAGGGATGGGTCCTGACGCCCCCCAGCCACAGGCCGTTGACGCACTCCTGGGCCCGTTCCCAGCTGGGCAGCGTCATATAGACCACGGTACCGGTATAGCCCCGCTCCCCGCCGTAGATGGGGTACACGCCCCCCAGGAACACCCATTCGTCGTCCGGATGGGTGGACACCAGCAGAAAATCCGTCCTGTCAACGGCAGGCGCCGGGTGGGGCGCACCATCCGGCACGGTTCCGGGGCTGAAGACGGAGGCCTCCATGAGCCAGAGGGCCTCCCCCAGGGGCAGGATCTCCACCATGCGGCACCCCGCGGACAGGGGGACGGTCAGGGCGATGGCGTCGGTCTGCACCTTCCTGATCCCCAGGGGCAGCCCCAGATGATCCCGCTCCAGAAGCACGAAGGCGGAGCTGAGCCGGGAGAGCCGCAGCACCAACGTGCCTAAGTCCCCATCGGAACGGATGGACAGCCGATCCTTGGGGTCCAGTTTGCAGGCGTACTTGGTGCCCCCGTCCCGGAGCATGCCTTCCATCCCGTGGAGGCCTCCGGTGAAGGAGTAGGTGCACTTCCGGCTAAGATCCTCCGCCTCATCGGCCTTCGCGCCCAAGGGCAGCAGCAGAAAGCAGGCGAGAATCAGCCCCGCCCGCTTCAGCCAACTTCCTGCGCCCATGGATCATGCCTCCCCAAAATGCTGAATAAAAGTATAGTACTGAAAAACGAAACGGGCAAAGCCCCTGGGCTTCGCCCGACCTGGCTGAAAGCGCCGCACAGTGGCGTTTTCCGGGCGCTCGGTCCCGTCCCAACGACAGGAAAGCAGCGGCCCGAAATCGAGCCGCTGCGCATGTGTGTCTTATTTACCCGGCAGCTTCTCGGGCTCGCCGTACTCCACGCCCCAGGTCTCCACCCGCACGGTCTCCATGATCTGGTCCTTGTAGGGCTTGTCCCGAGAATCGGTGGTGACCTTGGCGATGGCGTCCACCACGTCCATGCCCGAGATCACCCGGCCGAAGGCGGCGTACTGGCCGTCCAGATAGGTGCCGTCCTGGTGCATGATGAAGAACTGACTGCCGGCGCTGTCGTAGGCCTGCGCCCGGGCCATGGAGAGAACGCCCCGCACGTGGGAGATGTCGTTCTTGACGCCGTTGGCGTTGAACTCGCCCTTGATGGAGTAGCCGGGGCCGCCGGTGCCTCTGCCGTCGGGATCGCCGCCCTGGATCATGAAGCCCGCGATGACCCGGTGGAAGATGAGGCCGTCATAGAAGCCGCTATTCGCCAGGGAAATGAAGTTCTTCACGCTCTCCGGAGCCGTCTCCGGGTAGAGCTCCAGCTGGATGACGCCGCCGTCCTTCATGGTGACGGTGGCGATGGGATGGGATTTGTCCACGTTGGTATCCTCCTTGGTTTCAGTTGTCTTTCCGGAAGCGGCGGAAGCCTCGGTGCCCTTGGCGCAGGCCAGGGACAGAAGCATCAAAGCCGCCATCAGCAGCACAATCCCTTTCTTCACAGTTTCGTCCTCTCCTTATTATAGCGTTCCGCGTCAGGCCTCTTCCCCGGGCGGGGCAAGGCGTCGCCCAGATCCAACTTAAAGGCTTCGGCCACCATGGCGAGGAAGTTGTTCACCACCTGGGACCGGTAGTTCCCCCGCTGTACGAGCAGGCAGAGCCGGGCGGCCAGGGCCTCCCCCCGGCGGATGCTCCTCCACGCCAGCCCTTCGGCCTCCGCGAAGGCGGCCACATGGGCGGACACCAGCGCCACCGCCAGGCCCGCCTGGGCCATCTTCATGGCCACGCAGGGGCTGCTGCTGAGGGCCTTCAGATTGAGGATGGCGTTCTCGGCCTTGAAGGCGGCATAGACCTGGCGCTCATACAGCTCCTCCATGGCGATAGGCGCCTTGGAAAGGTCCTCGATGGTGACGTCGTCCTCGCCGGCCTCATCCAGCAGCCCGGCTCCGGGCTTATAGAGGGCCACGGTGGGGGCGTTCTCCACGCACAGCACCTTCACGTTCTCCGGGATATCGCCCACCGTCTTCACCACAGCCACCTCGATGATGCCGTTTTGCAGCATCTTATAGATATCCTGCGCTCCGGCCTCCAGATATTTGATCTCGATCCGGGGATACCGCTGGGCAAAGTCCAGCACCACGTCCGTGATCTTTCCGTCCGCCACGGGGGGTGTGACGCCCATCCGCAGCGTGCCCTTCTGGCCGGAGAAGCCGCTGATGATCTCGTTCTGGGCCGCCTGCTCGATCTCGCAGATGCGCTTGGCCTTCTGGTAGAGGATCATGCCGGCGTCGGTGAGCTCCAGCCGCCGAGCGCCCCGGAAGAAGAGCCGGGTGCCATACTTCTGCTCCATGGCCTTGACCTGGTTGCTGAGGGCGGGCTGGGCGATGTGGAGCTTCCGGGAAGCCGCGGTCAGGCTCCCCTCCTCCACGATGGTGACATAGTTGTAGAAATACTGTAGGTTCATGCTTCCTTTCCTCCATTGTATCGCTCCACGCCAGTATAACAAAAACATGGTCCGTATTCAATACCTATACAAGAAAAGGATATGATTTGCCCGGGCACGGCCGCTCTTTTCCCCGTCTCATCTTGCCAGAGGGCGGCGGAGCGTAGTATACTGATATGATATAGGGGGAAAGCCATGGAACGGGTGTTCGCCTACATACTTTCATACGGCGGTATGGCCGCGGTGGGGCTGCTGTGCGCGGCAGGCTGCGCCGTGGCTTTGGCCGTTCGGGAAAAGCTGGACTGGCCCGCCCTCTTCCCCATCTGGTCCTTGAGCTTGCTGCCCCTCTATCTCGGCGCCAAGCTCTTTGGGGTCCTGTCCCTCATGACCTATCGGCTGGGCCTGGGGGTGCCCGTGTCTCTCGGGAGCCTCATCGAGGACAGCGGCATCGTGTTCTACGGGGGAATGCTGTTCTATCTGCTCTCCGTGGATCTCAGCATCCGCCGGTTCGTGCTCTATAAACGGGCGTCCAGCTGGGGGCTCACCGCCCTGATGGTGCCCCTCTTTCACGGATTCGCCCGGATCGGCTGCTACTTCGGCCGCTGCTGCTACGGGGTGGTGATGGACGGGGCCTTCTTCGCCCACTTCTTCGAGCATAGGCTGCCGGTGCAGCTCATCGAAAGCGGGTTCAACTTCCTGCTGTTCGTGGCGGTATTGCTGCTCTTCTGCTACCGCAAACACAGCCGGGGGAAGCTGGTGCGGGTCTACCTCTGCTCCTACGCCGCCTTCCGGTTCCTCATAGAGTTTTTCCGGGACGATGCCGTGCGCGGCGGCTTCGGTCCCTTCTCCTTCTCCCAGTGGGTGAGCGTCTGCATCCTCGTGGGGCTCGCCCTCCGCGCCATCCTGCGCCATAGGAGGCAAGCTGTATGAAGAAACGCACCTGGGCGGCCCTCGTGTTAGTGGGGCTGGTGGGGCAATTCGCCTGGACCATCGAGAACATGTACTTTAACGTCTTCCTCTATAACGCCATCGCCCCGGACCCTACGGCCATCGCCTGGATGGTGGCCCTGAGCGCCGTAGCCGCCACGGCGACCACGCTGCTGATGGGCGCGGCTTCGGACCGGATGGGCAAGCGGAAGGCGTTCATCTCCCTGGGCTACATCCTCTGGGGCTTCTCCGTCATGGCCTTCGCCCTGCTGTCGAGGCCCGAGCGGCTGTCCGCCTTTAGGGCCGCCTACGCCCAAGGCATCCTCACGGGGCCCATTTTGGTGGTGGTCCTCGATTGCGTCATGACTTTCTTCGGCTCCACCGCCAACGACGCCGCCTTCAACGCCTACGTGACGGACGTGACCACACGGGAGAACCGGGGCCGGGCGGAATCCGTGCTGGCCATACTGCCCCTAATCTCCATGCTGGTGATCTTCGGCGTCTTCGACGGCTGGACGAAGCGGGGGGACTGGTTCGCCTTCTTCCTGTTCTTCGGAGTGCTTATGAGCGCCACGGGCATCCTCTCTTTGTTCCTCGTGAAGGACAGCGACCAGCTAAAGCCCCGGAAGGACAGCTATTTCGGGAACCTTCTCTACGGCTTCACGCCCCGGGTGGTCAAGGCCCTGCCGGAACTCTATCTCTCCCTCCTCTCCTTCACCCTGTTTTCCATCGGGGTGCAGGTGTTCTTTCCCTATCTCATCGTCTACTTCCAGCACTATCTGCACATGGACAACTACGCCATCGTGCTGGGGGTGGTGCTGCTGTTTGCCTCGGCGGTCAGTGTGCTCCTTGGGAAGTATCTCGATTCCTACGGGAAGCTCGCCTTCGTGCTGCCTGCGGCGGGGATCATGATGGCGGGGCTTTTGGCCCTCTATTTCGTGCGGACCACGGTGGGCGTCATGATCGCCGGAAGCGTGATGATGTCCGGATACATGCTGGTGACCGCCGCTCTCTCCGCCCTCATCCGGGACTACACGCCCAAGGATAAGGCAGGCCATTTTCAGGGGGTGCGGATGGTGTTCGCCGTGGCCCTGCCCATGATCATCGGGCCCTTCATCGGCTCGGCGGTGATCAAAAAGGGCGGCGCGGTCTATGAGGATCTGGGCGTGGTGAAGAACGTGCCCACCCCCGCCATCTTCCTGGCGGCGGCGGTGTGCGTGGCGCTGCTCGTTTTGCCCGTCATGAAATTGCACAGGAGGCAGACGGCATGAAGACCATCTGGGGCGAACAGCTAAGCGCCAACAGCATCCTGCCCGAATACCCCCGGCCCCAGCTGAAGCGAAAGAGCTTTTTGAACCTGAACGGGCCCTGGGCCTTCTACATGGGCCCGGCGGAGGAGAAGCCCGACAGGTTCACCGAGACCATATTGGTCCCCTTCTCCCCGGAGAGCCAGCTCTCCGGCATCCACCGCAAGAAGGGGCGGGGGGACATCCTCTGCTACCGCCGGAGCTTCACCCTGCCGGAGGGGTTCAGGAAGGGGCGGGTGCTGCTCCACTTCGGGGCCGTGGATCTGGCGGCCACCGTGTCCGTCAACGGCCGGGAGTGCGGCACCCATCGGGGCGGATACTGGCCCTTCAGCTATGATATCACGGACCGGCTGCGGGAGAAGAACGTGATCGAGGTCACGGTGGAAGACGACGGGGCGGAATCGAATCTGGACGCCCGGGGCAAGCAAAGCAGCAAGCCCGGGGGCATCTGGTACACGGCCCAGAGCGGCATCTGGCAGACCGTGTGGCTGGAGAGCGTACCGGAGGCGTACGTCACCGGCCTTAGGATCACGCCCCTTTTCGACCAGGAGGCGGTCCGCATCGAGGTCATGACCAACGTCCCCGGCCGATGCCTCATCCACCTGGACGGCATGATCCACACCACCGCGGCGGGAACGCCCATCCATGTGCCCGTGGAGAACATGCGGCCCTGGTCCCCGGCGGACCCGTATCTGTACCATTTTTCCGTCACCTTCGGCGAGGACCGCGTGGAGAGCTATTTCGGCATGCGAAAATGCTCGGTGCAGAAGGACAAGGACGGGACGCCCCGGCTGTATCTCAACAACGAACCGCTGTTCCACAACGGGCTCCTCGACCAGGGCTACTGGCCCGACGGACTCTACACGCCCCCGGCGGAGGAGGCCATGGTCTGCGACATCCAGACCATGAAGGCCCTGGGGTTCAATATGCTGCGCAAGCACATCAAGATCGAGCCCCTCCGATGGTATTACCTCTGCGACACCATGGGAATGCTGGTCTGGCAGGACATGGTCTCGGGCGGCGGACCCTACAAGGCCGGCGTGGTGACGGTGCCCGTGGCGGGGATCCTCCCCCACCGGGTGGACAACAGCTACAAGGCCTTCGGACGGAAGACCGAGGGCAGCCGGCTCCGATACTATGAAGAATTGGAGGAGACGGTGAAGCTTCTCTACAACTGCCCGTCCATCGTCATGTGGGTGCCCTTCAACGAGGGCTGGGGCCAGTTCGACGCCCTGGAAGCAACGCGGCGCATCCGGGCGCTGGACGACACCCGGACCATCGACCACGCCTCCGGCTGGCACGATCAGGGAGGCGGGGACGTATATAGCCGCCATGTATACTTCCGCGCCTTCCGCTATAGGAAGGACCGGGGGGGCCGGGCGGCGGTGCTCAGCGAGTTCGGCGGGTACGCCTGCGGCATCGAGGGGCACCGGTGGTCCAATAAGGATTTCGGGTACCGGATGTTCGACGACGAACGGAAGCTCACCCAGGGGATCGTGAAGCTCTATGACCGGGAGATCCGACCCGCCAAGGCCCAGGGCCTTTCCGCCGCAGTCTACACCCAGCTTTCCGACGTGGAGGAGGAGATCAACGGCCTTCTCACCTACGACCGCCGGGAGCTGAAGGTGGAGCCGGATCGGATCATCGCCATGAACCGAAGGCTGATGGAGCTGGGCGCGGAGCCGAGGGAATAGGAGCTGATGCTGCAACCCACGGTTGCGAAGCTTCCAGCTATGGTTGGTGGTATGGCAACCACGGCTCAAGCTATACTGGGGGCAGAACGAAGCAGGAGGACTGACCTATGACCCTTTCGGAAAAGATCATCTATTACCGGCGCAAAGCAGGACTGTCCCAGGAGCAGCTGGCGGAAAAGCTGGGCGTGTCCCGGCAGGCGGTGAGCAAGTGGGAGACCGGGGAGGCGTCCCCGGAGGTGAATAAGCTGAGGACCCTGGCCGAGGCCCTGGGGGTGACGGCAGACGAGCTGCTGAGCCCGGAGGAACCACCCCAAAGCAGGCAACAGGAGCCTGCCCATTCCTCCGCCACCCAGGAAGGAGGCTATCCCTCCTGGCTGAACGATCTACCCGGAGCCGTCGGGAAGCTGGTGAAGCGGTTCGGATATCTGGCGGGAGTATACACCATGGTGGTGGGGCTGGTGTTCGTCCTCATCGGCGGCGTGACGATCCTGGCCGCCCGGAGCATGACCCGGGCCTTCGACCAGTACGCCGCAGACCCCTTCGGCACTGGCGTCAGTGGCACCGTCCAGTGGTATGACGAAAAGGGCAATCCCATCGACGCCCCAAAGGGTTGGGAGCAGATGCTGCCAGAGCAGGATCCCTCCCTGTCCCAAGTGCAGGGAAGCCGCACCGGTATCAGCTCCTTTACCAGCCCGGTGGAGGTCTTTGGCACTGTGATCCTGGGGCTGGGGCTGCTGATCTTCGCCTTCGGCGTGTGGCTCACGGTGCGGCTGCGTCGGCTGCGGCAGGAGAACCAGTAGAGTTTTAGAGGCTGTTTTTCCTTTGCCCCTTTTTCTAAAAGTGGCACAAAAAAGAAAAGCGTAAGAATTGAAATGGGGCTGTTCACGAAAAACAGTCCCATTCCTAAAGTTCTTTCGGGTGCACCCTTTCTTTCAAGAAAGGGTGCGTGCTTTCAATCATTCCATGTGAATACCCCCGCCAGGGCGTCCGCCAGGTAGGGGATGGAGTTTTCGGCGTCCTCAAAGGTGTTGGCGTTGTGGCCAAGCTCGATGAGCATGCAGTAGGGGCTCATGTGCTGGTTGTACCGCCCCACCTTCAAACGGATGTCCAGGGCAAAGCTGGGGTCGATCTCCCGAAGCTTCAGCGTCACCGCCTTAGCCAGGGCGTAGTTTTGCTGCCAGTCGTGATGGGTGTCGTATTCCCCCTCGTAGGTGCCGATGGAGGTGCCCACCACGAAGAACATCCGGGCGCAGCGCTTCCCCTCCGGCATGATTACGTCGTCCCGCTTCAGCTGCAGATTTGCCGTATTCCGATGCAGGTCGATGAACACCGTGGCCTCGGGGTATTTCTGCATGACCTCCAACGAACGCGAGTAGGCGGACCGGATCTCCGGCGGCTCCACGTCCGTGTCGTCGTGGATCACGGTGAACCCTCGTTCCTCCAGGGCGGCCTTAAGCAGCTCCCCCAGCGCCACCACGGACTTGGTCTTGTCCAGGGTCTTGAAGGTCCCCGGCCCCGTCTCCTCATAGAGATAGTCCGCGGTCCGCCGGTAGGCCTCCTCGGCGTGGGTGTGGTAGATGAGCACCACCGGGGCCGACGGCAGCGGGAACTCGGTTTGGGTGAAGGAATCGTACAGGTCCCGGTTGATGTTCAAATCGCTGCTTCCCTCCGCCCGCGGCACGAAAAGAGGCGTAGGCGTGGGCTCCGGGGTCTGCGTGGGCTCCGGCGTCTGCGTAGGCTCCGGCGTGGGCGCGGCAGTCGCCTCCACCGCCTGGGTGGGTTTCGTTTGCACTTCCCTATTCTCCTTTCCTCCACAGCCCATGGCCATCACGGCGCAGAGCAGGAAGAGCATCCAATGCTTCACAGGCCATACACCTCGGTGTACTTATGTTTCAGATAGTCCACATAGTAGTGGGGATCGAAGGGCGCCTCGCAGGCCTTGAGGATCAGCTCGTTGGGCTTGAGGAGGCAGCCGTACCGGTAGATGCGCTCCGTGAGCCATTCTACGATGGGCTTCAAATCCCCTTTTCTGACCAGCTCCCACACGGGGATGTCCCGCTCCATGACCTTGAGCATCTGGGCCCCGTAGGCGCTGCCCAGGGCGTAGGAGGGGAAATAGCCGAAGGAGCCGCCGGACCAGTGGGAGTCCTGCAAAACGCCCATGGTGTCGTTGGGCACGTCCACGCCCAGATACTCCTTGTAGAGCCTATTCCAGGCTGCGGGCAGGTCCTTCACGGCCAGCGTCCCGGCGATGAGCTGCTTTTCGAGCTCGTACCGGACCATGATGTGGAAGCTGTAGGTGAGCTCGTCGGCCTCCGTGCGGATGAGGGAGGGTTCGCTCTTATTGACGGCCAGGTAGAACTCGTGAGGCGTCACGCTCTTTACGGCCTTCGGCCCCAGCTTCTGAATATCGGGCAGGATGTAGGTGAGGAAGGCTTCGCTGCGGCCGATGATGTTCTCGTAGAAGCGGCTCTGGGACTCGTGGATGGACATGCTGGCCCCGCCGCCCAGGGGAGAATACTTGATGTCGTCGCCGATGTTCAGTTCATAGAGGGCGTGGCCCCCCTCGTGGATGACGGAATACATGCTGGAGGCGAAGGCCTTCTCGTGGTAGTGGGTGGTGATGCGCACGTCGTCCTTGGAGAAGTTGGTGGTGAAGGGGTGCTCCACCTCGCCGATGGTGCAGTGGTTCCGGTCGATGGTCATGACCTCCATGAGCCGGTCGGAGAGCTTCCGTTGCTTCTCCAGGGAGAAACGCGCCCTGAGGAAGGAATCGTCCACCACGGGTCCTTTCTTCACCACGGCCTCGACGATAGGCAGCAGCTCCTTTCGAAGCAGGCCGAAGAACTTGTCCAGGGTCTCCATGGTGAGCCCCTTCTCGTATTGATCGAGGAGCACGTCGTAGGGGGCCTTCTCGCTGTCCCAATACCCGGCGAATTTGCGGGAATAGTTTACCAGCTTCTCGAGGTGAGGCGCGAAGAGGGCGAAGTCGTTGGTGACCTTGGCGGTGTGCCAGGCGTTGGAGGCGTCGTTCTGGGCCACCTGATATTCTACGTATTCCTCCATGGGGATCTTCTCGGTCCGCTCCATCTGCTCATGGAGCTCCTCGGCCTCCCGGCGGGTGATGTAGTCCACCTGGTCCTTGTGCTCCAATATCTCCTTCACATAGCCCTTGAGCTCCGGGCTCACGGTGAGCTTGTACATCTCCTCGGACAGGACCGCGTAGGTCATGCCCAGATGCTCCGACGCGCCCTTGGGCATGACGGTCTCGGAGTCGTAGTTGAGGATGCCGAAGGCGTGGCCATAGGCCTGCATCTTATTTAGGTGCTGCTTGAATTTGCGGATGGTCTCTTCCATATGTCACCTCATGCTATTTTTTTTGAGTATACCAAACCCCGCCATCCTTGGCAATTCGGCGGGGCGGATTTTAACCAAAATAACACAAAAAGGGGAGACTGCCAAGAATGGTGGCGGAAGGGGCGTTGTTCGCTCCGAAGCTGTAGTTACCTGCTGCGAGAGGCCGTTGATTTGCGGCATATAATAAAAAGAAACGGCGCCATACGGTGCCGTTTCTACCTATCAACGTAATTCAAAGACCATTTGCCGCAAATGGTCCGCCGCCAGTATCGGCAGCCTTACTCAGCGTAGACGCTAACGGTCTTCTTCCCCAGATGGCGGGTCTCAAACTTGACCACGCCGTCGATCTTGGCAAACAGGGTATCGTCCTTGCCGATCCCGACGTTGACGCCGGGATGGAAGTGGGTGCCCCGCTGGCGCACGAGGATGTTCCCCGCCAGCACGGCCTGGCCGTCTGCCTTCTTGGGTCCAAGACGCTTGCTTTCGCTGTCTCTGCCGTTACGGGAAGAGCCGACGCCCTTCTTATGCGCGAACAGTTGCAGATTCATCGTAAACATAGCTCATACCTCCCTGTATGAAAACTTGAGGGACTTGGGATAGGCCCGTTGGAGGGATTTGAGGCCCGCGATCATGGTGTTGAACACGATGGCGGCTTTTTCCACATCCTCCCCGGCCGTTTCCCGGGACAGTACGCAGCTTAGATGCCCCTCTTCCTGGGCCCAGGCTGCGTCCAATTTCAATACGTCCGTGATGCCTAACAAAGCGGTCTCGGTGATGGCGGAGATGCCCGCGCACACGATGTCCTGCCCATAGGCACCCGCATTCGCGTGTCCGGTGAGCTCAAACCCCACTGTGGTCCCTTGCTCCCGGATGACGGTCACATGAACCATGCCCTTAGGCGATGGCCGTGATCTCAACCTTGGTGAAAGGCTGACGATGGCCGTTCTTCTTGCGGATGTTCTTCTTGGGCTTATACTTGAAGACGATGACCTTCTTGCCCTTGCCGTGCTCCACGACCTTGCCGGTAGCCTTGACGCCCTCGACCACGGGGGTGCCCACGGTGACCTTGTCACCATCCGCCACCAGCAACACGTCGAAAGCGACCTCGGCGCCGACCTGGGCGTCCAGCTTCTCCACGGAGATGACGTCGCCCACAGCGGCCTTATACTGCTTACCACCGGTCTGAACGATTGCGTACATTGTTGTGCTTCCTCCTTCTTCCCAGACTCGCTTGAAACGGCGGCGACCCCTTCAGACCGCGCTTATAGAACCGGCTCAATGCGGCTTGCCGAAGTATTATACAGCCCGGCCGCGGCTGTGTCAACAACTATTTTCCGATATATGCGCGAAAATCTGCGCCGAAACGGACTATCGGCTAACCCCCGACAGGGCGCACTGGCCGGCGCTGTCGTCTCCCGCCACCAGAAGGGTCCCGTCCTTCAGCAGGGCCGCCGCGTGTCGGCCCGAAAAGGCGATGGCAATGACGTCCGTCCGCTCAAGAAGGGGGCCGTAGTCCCCCGCTTCGTGGAGGCAGAAGCACACCGTCCCGTCCTCCCGCAGGCCCATGATGCCCGTGGCGGCGGCGCTGATGGCCACCACGCCCTCCCAATCCGGCTGCCAGAGGTTGGAGGTGACCACCCGCCCCTCCTCCGTGAGGCCGGCGGCGTAGGTGTTCGCGCCGTCGATAGCCACCAGGGACCGAAAGGCATCCGTCAAAAAGGACGGTTCCGTGGACAGGGCCACCCCGGTCTTGCTGAGGCCCAGCAGGGCGTACCCGCCCAGGGACAGGGCGCTGATCTCGTTCCAGTCCGCCGCCAGGGCAGCGTAGTCGTGAGCGCCCAGGGAAAGGATGGTCCCGTCCCCACAGCGGACAACCGTATCGAAGCCGTGGGCGGCGATCTCCAGGGCGCCGCGGATATCGCCCACGCCGCATTGACCATAGCGATCGTCCCCGGCGGAAAGCACCGTCCCGTCCGCCCGCAGGCCCAGGGTATGATAGGCCCCGGCCGCCACGGCCACCACGTCCGTCCAGCCCGCCACGTCGCATTGGCCGAAGCTATCATCCCCCGCGGCCAGCACCGTGCCGTCCTCGCGAAGGAGCACGGTGTGCTCGTTCCCCACGGCCAGCACCCCCCGGGGAATGGCGTGAAATGCCTCCAGCCAGCGGTTCTTCTCCGCCAGAAGGGCGGCGTCCATGTGCTGAAGCTCCCGGCGCAGAAAGTCGTCGTCCACGCCCTCGTAGAGCTCCGGATAGCAGCGGCGCAAAGCGAGCAGCAGATCCGCTTCCACGTCCTCCCCCGCCTGCCACATCTGCCGAAGCAGGGAAAGGCCCGCCTCCGGGTCGTCGGAGGCCACCAGATCCCGGGCGTCCTGGAGCCGATAGAAGAAGGCGATGGCCTGCATGCCCTCGTCCTGGGGGTTTCGGCGGGCATAGGATAGAGCCGTGTCCCGGTCCCCCGCCTGAAAAGCGATTTGGGCCAGCTCCTTCTCACAGCGCCGCCGCTGCTCCGCCGCGTCCCGATAGCTCAGGATGGAGGAAAGCAGGTCCATGGCGTCCTCGTACGCCCCCTGCTCCCTCCGCTCCATGGCCCGGCCATAGATGCAGGCGGCCACCCGCTCGTCCGCCGGATCGGTGATGGAAAGCTCCGCCAGCAACGCCTGGGCTTCCTCGAAGGCCCCGGCGTCCATCAGCCGCTGGGCCCGGTCCATGCGGATACCGAGCAGCAGCGCTCTTGCTTCGTCCGTATCCGATTGTTCCAGCAGCTCCGCGGCCTTCTGCTCCTCCCCCGCCTGCAGGGCTTTTTGACCCCTGTACAGGCACAGCCGGGGATAGCCCGCGACGGCCGCCACAGCCAGCGCCGCCAGGATCAAAAACAGCAAAAATTCTGCTCTGAGCAACCCATGGGGGAACGCCCCACGGTCCTTCTTCTTCATTTTCCGTCTCCTATGGATACCGACAGGGTCTTCCGATACAGATCCCCCGTAAAGAAATTGGATTGGACCACGTAGATGTCCTCTATGCCGTAGTGCTCGATATACGCCCGTATGGTGCCCCCGGCCTGGGCCGTGGAATAGTAGGTCTCATGAGGCCGGACGATGTGGACCTCGTCGTAGTAGCAGGCCATGAAGGGGGCGAAGGCCATGCCCATGGAATCGCAGACCAGCAGCATCTTCCGCCCGGTGTTCTCATAGGTGCGGATCAGCTTCCAGGGCCGCATGTTCAGCCACAATATGGCCTGGTACCCGCCCTCCTTAGGATCGTTCAGGGGCATTTCGGTGAGCTCGGTGATGTCGTTGACCCGGTAAAAGGTGTAGGGGATGCCGGGCTCCGCCTGCTCCACGTAATCCCGGGCGTCCTTGGGCAAAAGCCCCGCCACCGTGTTGTAGTTCTGGCCGCGATAGTACCCCTGCTGCCGGGTGAGGACGTAGTCCTCCAGGGGCACGGCCCGGAGGCCCTGGGCCTCCACCATGGCCTTGTGCACATAATATGCGCCCCGGACGGTCCAGTGGTGGTCGGTCATGAAATACACATATTCCCCCGCCCGGATGTGGGGTTCCAGGATGTCCATGGCGCGAAACAGGGTGATGCGCTCATCCAGCAGGGGCTCCAAATAGTCCTCCACCTCGCTGACGTAGGCCGTGTATTTGTCCAGGCCCATGGTATACTGGAACACGTGTTCTCCCCGCTGGGCCATGACCACATACATATGGCCGTCCTCGGGAAGCAGGGACAGGAGCCGGTTGAAGAGGCTGGCCCCCTGCTCGATGTGCCACTTCCGGTACTGAGCGATCTCCGTTTCACTGCCGTCGATTCCCCGCAGCTTGATGGACACCGCCGCACGGGTGTCCGTATCCTGGGTCTGCGTATACTCGTAGAGGGGCGTCCGCCCGGCGGCCGGCGTGGGCGTGGTGGGCAGGCGCGTCAAGGAGAAAGCTGCCTCCCCGGGCGTGGCGGAGGGGGTAGGGGATGCCGTGGGCTTGGGTTCCGCGGAGGGCGTGGCCTCGGGCGCCGCAGAGGGAGTGGTCTCAGGCTGAGGCACAGCCGAAGGGGCGGCGCTGGGCAAAACGGGCTCCGGCTCCGCCTCGTCGATGACCGTGTCCATGGCCGCCAGCTTCACCCGATCCGCGCCGGAAAGGAGGGATAGCCGCTCCTGGATGGTTTTTGCCAGGTCGATCCACCGATCCCGCAGGAAGAAGCGGTCGGAGAGATACCGCTCAAAGGCGGCGAAGAAATCCCCGGAAAGGACCGTGTCTTTGTTGAACGCGGGGAAGGCTTCCAGCATGCGGTTTTCCGTTTCAGAGGGGGTCGCCTCCCGAGGCGCGGTGTATAGCAGCAGCATACCGCCGCCCAACAGCAGCAGCAGGCACCCGGTATACACGAATACGATCAGCTTTTTCATGGTCTGCCCTCAGAATCGGAAGTAGATGAAGGGATTGTAGCTCTGCCCGATGAGAAAGATCAGGCTAAGGGCGATGAGTCCCACGCTGATTAGCCCCGCCGCCAGCATCTGGCCCTTGGGCATGGCCTTTTTCCAGCGCGCGGACAGGGTTTGATATAGCGGCGTACTGCACAGGGCCATGAGCACCAGGGGCAGGGCATATTTATATAGGAGCAGCAGCCCCCGTTCATCCGCCAGGGGGATGGCCCCCAGGACGCCGCCGTCCCAGCTGCCGCCGAAGATGGCCAGCAGGTGGGCAAGAACAAGATGCAAATCCTCATAGTAGAAGAGGATGAAGCCCAGCATCACAAGGAATATGGTCACCGGCCATCGGATCAGGCGGGGGATCCGCTCCAGCCTGTCCCCCAGGACCATCTTTTCAAAGATCAGGAGGAGCCCGTAGAACAGCCCCCACAGCAAAAAGTTCCAGCTGGCGCCGTGCCAAAGGCCCGTCAGGCCCCAGACGATCAGCAGATTCAGCGCCGTCCGCCACGGCCCCCGCCGACTGCCGCCCAGGGGGATATAGACGTAATCCCGGAAGAAGGCCCCCAACGACATATGCCAGCGACGCCAGAACTCGGTGATGGAGCAGGCGAGGTAGGGGTGATCGAAGTTCTCCTTGTATTTGAACCCCAGCATGGCCCCGATGCCGATGGCCATATCGGAGTAGGCGGAGAAGTCGAAATAGATCTGGAAGGTGTACAGGAGGATGCTCATCCAGGCCCTAAGGACCGTCATTCCCCCGTCCGCGGCGGTCCCCACCTCCAGCAGGGCCGCCCCGCAAAGATTGGCCAGCAGCACCTTCTTGGACAGGCCCACGGCGAACCGATGGAAGCCCCGGATATAGCCGTTCATGGTGACGGTGCGGTGATCCAGCCGCTGGGCGATATCCGCGTACTGGACGATGGGCCCGGCGATGAGCTGGGGGAAGCAGCTGATGTACAGCAGGAGCTTGGCGGGGTCCCGCTGGACCGGCGCCTTGCCCCGATAGACGTCCACGGTGTAGGTCAGCGCCTGGAAGGTATAGAAGGAGATGCCGATGGGCAGCGACAGGGGCTCCATCCACCGGCCCTTGCCCAGGAGGCTCCCCAGGGTGTTGAGGAAGAAGGCGGCGTATTTGAAGTAAACGAGAAAGCTGAGGCTCCCGAGGATGGCCACCCACAGCAGGAGCTTACGGACCGCGGGCGAAAGGGAGTGTCTGTTGAGCGGCAGGGCGCACAGGTAGTTGACGGCGGCCACCGCCAGCATGGCCAGTATCCACTTGGGCTCCCCCCAGCCATAGAAAACCAGGGACGCCACCAGCAGAACGCCGTTTTGCTAGGCCACGCGGCGGCTGAACAGCGTCAGAATGACCACTGTCGGAAAGAACAGCAGTAAAAATGTCAGTCCCGAAAAAACCATACGCTCCCTGTCCGAAAAAGCTCAGTGCATGATGCGGCAGGACTTCTTCGCCTCGGCCACCCGCTTGTCCGGCAGGGGCTTGACGGTGAACTTCTCCATGTGCAGGGCCGCATTGGCCTTCACGTAGAAGTCGGCGTCCTTGGCCTCGGGGAACAGTTCCCCGTCCTTCTTCATGAGCTCCTCCATGGCGGCGGCCACGTCGGGGCTCACCTCCATGTAGATGCGGCGCATCTTGCAGCCCTTCAGCACCTGCAGCGTCTGCTTGCGGAGCCGGTTGAAGACGGTGTAGGGCGAAAGGACCTTCGATTCCCCCTGGCAGTAGGGGCAGGTGACCTTCAACGTGTCGCCGATGCTCCGGCCGGTCTTCTTCCTGGTCAGCTCCACGAGCCCCAGATGGGTGAAGCCGAACACGTGGGACCGGGTGTGGTCGTCCTTCATGGCGTCCTTCAGGGTGGAAAGGACCTTCTGCCGGTCCGCCTCCTTCTCCATGTCGATGAAGTCGATGATGACGATGCCGCCGATATCCCGAAGCCGCAGCTGCACGGCGATCTCCTTGGCCGCCTCGCAGTTGGTGTTGGTGATGGTCTTCTCCAGGTTGTCCTTACCCACGTACTTGCCCGTGTTCACGTCGATGACGGTGAGGGCCTCCGCCCGGTCGATGACCAGATAGCCGCCGGACTTGAGCCAGACCTGACGGGCAAGGGCGTTTTCGATCTTCGATTCGGTGTCGTAGCGGTCGAAAAGAGCTTCGCTGTCCTTGTAGAGGATGCGGGGCTTGAGCTTTGGCGCCATGACGTCCGCGATCTGCTTGAGCTTTTCGAAGGCCTCCTGGTCGTTGACGAAGACCCGATCCACGTCCTTCATCAAGAGGTCCCGGACCGTGCGGAACAATAGGCTCTGCTCCGCGTGCATGAGGGCGGGGGCCTTGGTCTTCTTGGACTTCTTCTCGATGTCCTCGTAGAGGGTCAGCAGGCTATCGAGGTCCTCCTGAAACGCCTCCTTGGTCTTCCCCGCCGAGGCGGTGCGGACGATGACGCCCTTATTCTTGGGCTTGATCTCGTTGAGGATCTTGCGGAGCCGCCCCCGCTCTTCCTCCTTTTCGATGCGGCGGGAGACCCCCACGTAGTCCACCGTGGGCATGAGCACCAGCGAGCGCCCCGCCAGGGTGATGTGGGTGGTGACCCGGGCGCCCTTGGTGCCCACGGGGTCCTTGGCCACCTGGACCAGCACGTTTTGACCGGGCTTTAAGAGGTCGCCGATCTTCCGAGTCTCCGGCAGCTGCTCCAATTCGTCATACTGGTCCCCGGGGAAGAACACGTCCCCGGCGTAGAGAAAGGCGTTCTTTTCGAGGCCGATGTCCACGAAGGCCGCCTGCATGCCCGGCAGCACGTTCTGCACCTTGCCCAGATAGATGTTCCCTACCAGCCGTTCCGTCCCGTTTTGCTCCACATAGAGCTCCACGGGGATGCCGTCCTCCACCACCGCCACGCGGATGGCGAATTTGTTGGCGTCTACCAAAATTTCCATATTCATGTTTTCCTTTCCCAAGGCTGGGCAGATTCGGCACACCGTCGAAGTACATCTCCTCCCGCCGGCATCTGAAAGAGCCCGCTGACCCCAGAAAATCGAGCAGCACGTTGACAAACGCTTCCGTGCGCAGCCCGCCACCGGCGGTCAGTTCTCCCAAAACATCCAGCGTGAAGGATACGCCGTCGCTGCCGAGCAGCCTTGCTTCGTAGAGCTGCGGACGGATATTCTGGAGCACCACGGCCCCGCTCTTCGTCCGCTTCTGTACCATAAGTTCCGAGCTTTGCAGCAGCTTTTCGAGGGCGCTGCTCACCTGCGCCGCGCTCACGTCCCTCTCGGGGCGTACCCACAGGGTGTACCGGGCGGCGGCGAGATGCCCGGTCAGGGTGGAGAGGCCCTCCGGGGCCTCCATGGCATGGGACACGGCCATGCCCTCGGGGAGCACCCCGTTCAAACGGGCCTCGAACTCGGCAGGGGCGATGTCCCCACTGAGGCGCACGTCGAACCACTCCCGCTCGCTTTCGGCCCCCGTGGAAAGGGCCCCCGCAAAGGCCATCAGGGGGTGGGGGTTGAAGCCCTGGGAGTATAGAAGGGGCATGTCCGCCCGGCGGAGCGCCCGTTGGAGCGTCCGCTGCATGTCCAGGTGGCTAAGATACGCCGCGCGGCCCTTTTCATGCAAAGCAGCGATAATCCGCATAGGCCCTCCCAAAGCAACCGTTGCAGCCCTGGCGGCAATCCTTGGTGGTCTCGGCCGCCATGGCCTTCTCATACTCCCGCTTCAAATAGTCCTCGGTGACCACCACGTCCACATGGCCCCAGGGCAACGGCTCGTCCAAAGCCCGCTGCCGGTGGGCGTATTCCGCCACCGTGAGGCCGCATTCCGCGAATGCCTCGTTCCAGGCGTCGGGCTTGAAATGCTCGCTCCAGGAGTCGAAGCGGCAGCCCTTCTCGTGGGCCTTCAGGAGCACGTCGCTAAGCCGCCGATCCCCCCGGGAGAAGGCCGCCTCCAGCACGGACAGGAAGCTGGGGTGATAGTGAAGCTCCCCGCCCCGAACGCCCTTCATGGCAGCCACCAAAAGGCGCTGCTTCCTTCGAATCTCCTCGGGCTCGTCCTGGGCGCACCACTCAAAGGCCGTGTGGGGCTTGGGTACGAAGGTGGACACGCTGACCGTGAGCCGGAGACCCTTGCCCCGCTTCTCCTTGGGCATGGAGTAGAACAGGCGGGAGACCTTTTTCGCCAGCTCCGCGATGCCCAGCACGTCCTCGTCCGTCTCCGTGGGGAGGCCGATCATAAAATAGAGCTTCACGCCGGTCCAGCCGGACTCAAAGGCGTCGGCACAGGCCCGCAAGAGGTCCTCCTCGGTCACATTCTTGTTGATCACGTCCCGCATGCGCTGGGTCCCTGCCTCGGGGGCGAAGGTCAGGCCAGCCTTGCGGACGGACTGCATCTTCTCCAATTCTTCCTTTAACAGGGAGTCGATCCTGAGGCTGGGCAGGGCCACGGACACCCGCTTCTTCTCCATCCGGTCCATGATCTCCGGAAGGAGCGCATGCAGATGGGAATAGTCCCCGGTGGACAGGCTCAGGAGCGACACCTCGTCATACCCCGTGCAGGCCACCAGCTGCTCCGCCTGGTCTAAAAGGGTCTTTTCCGACCGCTCCCGGACGGGCCGATAGATGTACCCCGCCTGGCAGAACCGGCAGCCCCGGGTGCAGCCCCGCATGACCTCCAGGGCCACCCGATCGTGGACAATCTGCATGTGGGGCACCAGCTGTTCCCCCACGAAGGGTGCGGAATCCAGGTTGCGGAGGACCCGGCGCGTCACCTTTTGGGGGGCATGGTCGGTGAGACGGTGCAGGGCCTTGAAACCGTTCTCGTCGTATTCCGCCTCATAGAAGCTGGGCACGTAGACTCCCGGGATGGCAGCGAGGCGCTCCAAAAGCTGCTGCTTCGTCTCCCCCGCGGATCGCCAGGCCCGATAGGCGTTCACCAGCTCCGGCTCCGCCTCCTCCCCGTCGCCGATGACGATAGCGTCGAAGAAGGGGGCGATGGGCTCCGGGTTCACGGCGCAGGGGCCGCCGGCGATGACGAGGGGGAAGTCGGCCCCCCTATCCCGGCTCAGGAAGGGGATGTGTGAGAGCGCCAGCATGGTCAGCACGTTGGTGTAGCACATCTCATACAGCAGGGAAAAGCCCACGATGTCGAAGCTTTTGAGGGGACGACGGCTCTCCAGCGTGAACAGCTCCTCCCCCGCCGCCTTCAGGGCCTCCTCCATGTCCGTCCAGGGGGCGAAGCACCGCTCGCAGCTGACCCCCTCCATGCCGTTCAACACGTGGTAGAGGATGCGGGAGCCCAAATGGGACATGCCGATCTCATACACGTCGGGGAAGCAGAGGGCAAAGCGAAGGTCCGCCTCAACCTTCACCTGCATGTTGTATTCGCCGCCGATATACCGAGCTGGCTTCTCCACCCGGGAGAGGAGCCCGTTCAAAACTTCGTCCGTCATCGCTCTTCCTGCTTCTAATATTGCCCAAACTGCGGCTTTTTTAGGCCCATGCACACAAAAACGCAGTTTATAACTCCCATACTATATCACATACTCTTTCACCGGTCAAACAGAAAAACCAGTTCCCGGAGGGTGACTCCCTCGCCCCGCTCCATCAGCCCCTGCAGAAGGGTCCCTTCGTCCAGGGTGCCCAGCAGCCGATCCCCCCGGCCCACCACCCGGATGAGGGTATACCGGCCCCGCCGCAGGGCGCGAAGGGCCTCCCCCGCTGTCCTGTCCTCATAGAGGGCCGCCTCCTGAACCTCCACGGGCCGGCCCGCTTTGAGGGACGCCTGCTTATTGAGCAGCCCGTCCAGGGCCCGATCCTCCCCCAGCAGTGTCCGAATGCCCGAAAAGAGCAGAAACGCGGCGAACAGCAGCGCCGTTTCGCTGCCGATGCCCAGGAAGGCGCCGTAGATCCCCAGGGCGATAAGGCCGCCGCCCAGCCCGAGGCCCAGCCAGGCCGTGAGTCGCCGGGCCCGCCGGGCGCCCAGGATCCGGGCCAGCAGGACAATCAGGGCCCTGCCGCCGTCCAGAGGCTCCGCCGGCAGCAGGTTCACGGCGGAAAGGGTCAGGTTCAGGAGAAAGAAGGGCTCCATGACCGCCGCCGTTTGGGGGAGCAGCCGCAGGGACAGCAGGCTCATGGCCGCCGCCACAAGACCGCAGAGGGGGCCCGCCAGGATGACGGGCAGTGCGCCCCGGCTACCGGCCCCTAGATCCATGGTCAGAGCGGCCCCGAAGGGCCACAGCTCCAGAGACCGGACGGCGTACCCCAGGCCCCGGGCGGTCAGCAGGTGTCCCAGCTCATGTAAAAGCAGGGCCAGCAGCCCCAGGCCCACTCGCTTCGGGCCCTCGATCACCGTCAAAAAAAGGACGGTCGGCAGCACCGTCCAGTGGGCCCATACCTCCGTCTCGCCCAAGAGAAGCAGCCGCTTCATGCCTGCTTCTGGACCGTCAGCGACACATAGGCCCGGGGATCCCTGGGCGCGCCCTTCTCCGAGACGGAGAGGTACACCCGCCGGCCCACAGGCACCGTGCCCAGCAGCTGCCCGGCGGCCACGGTTTCCCCGGCCCGGACCTTTACGTCCTCGAAGCCGTAGTACACCGCGTCGATGTCCCCGGCGGAGCGGATGCGGACGTACTTCCCCCAGTCCTCGTCCTCGCCCACAGCGAACACCTGGCCACCGCAGCAGCAGGAGACCTGGGTGTTGAGGGCCGAAAAGCCCACCACGCTGTCCTCCCGAAGGAGGGTCACCTCGTCGGTCTGGACCGGCGGCGCCCACTTCACCCGCTGCACCTCAGCATTTTGGGCTTCGGCGGTGGGCTCGCTCCCCTTCGTCTCCACAAAGTAGAGGGCCCCCAGCTCCTCCCGTGCCGTGGGCTCAGGCGTCCTGGACCCCTCCGCCGCGAACACCGCCCGCTGCCGGTCCGTGCCCACGCTGCCCAGCTCCAGTACCAGGGCGATGAGCAGGACCCCCAGACACAAGCTGAGCTTTGCCATCATAGTCCCTGAGCGCACCTGCACCTGATCCGACCGCTCCCGGACGGAGAACCGGCCGCAGGGTCCGGCGTTCTGCTGCCGCTCCGACACCTTTATCTCAGAAAAATCCATCCTTGCCTCCTTATCGCGCATTTGTTCCAAAGTACGCGAAAAGGCGACGGGATATGCAAAAAGCCCGGCGGACCGGGCTTGGGAGCAAGGTGCGTTTATTGGAAATCGGGCAGCATTCGGGCTGCCAGAGCTTCTATTTTGCCGGAGCGGATGAGCTCGTTCATGGCGGCTACGTCCACGCGGAGCTCGTGGTCGTCCTCGCAGAAGGGGACGGCGGCGCGGACCAGGTCGTAGATCTCCCGATGAACCGGGGAGAGCTTATTTTGGATGCCCCTCAGGTCGATGCCCTGGACCGCCGCCATGAGCTCGAAGGCCAGGACGGAGTAGAGGTTCTTCACGATGGTCCGGCACTTCCGAGCCGCGGTGGTGCCCATGCTCACATGGTCCTCCTGGTTGGCGGAGGAGGGAATGCTGTCCACGGAAGCGGGGTGGGCGTGGACCTTGTTTTCGGAGACGATGGACGCCGCCGCATACTGGCAGATCATATAGCCGGAGTTGAGGCCGCCGTGGGGGGTCAAAAAGGCGGGCAGGCCGTTAGAAAGGGTGGGGTTCACCATGCGCTCCAGGCGGCGCTCCGAGATGGAACAAAGCTCCGCCGCCGCAATGCCGAGGAAGTCCATGACCAGCGCCACGGGCTCCCCATGGAAGTTGCCGCCGGAGATGACGGACTCATCCTCCGGGAACAGGATGGGGTTGTCGGTGACGGAATTCATCTCGATCTCCAGGACGCTGCGCACGTAGGCGATGGAGTCCCGGACGGCCCCGTGGACCTGGGGGATGCAGCGGATGGCGTAAGCGTCCTGGACCCGGAGGTCCTTCGAGGCCTCTGCCGTGGGGCTGTTTTCGAGGAGCAGCCGGATGTTCTGCGCCACCAGGCTCTGGCCCCGCTGGGGGCGCAGGGCGTGGATGCGGGGATCGAAGGCGGAGGTGAGGGCGGTCAACGCTTCCATGGTCATGGAGGCGGTGATGTCGGCAAGCCGCGCCCCGCGATCGAGATCGTACCACGCCAGGGCGCCGATGGCGGTCATGCACTGGGTGCCGTTGATGAGAGCCAGGCCCTCCTTGGCTAAGAGATGATAGGTGGGGATATTGGCCCTTCTCATGGCCTCGGCGCCGGGGAGCCGCTCCCCCTCATACCAGGCTTCGCCCCGGCCCAGCATAACCAGCGCCATGTGGGAAAGGGGCGCCAGGTCGCCGGAAGCGCCCAGGGACCCCTGCCGGGGCACCACGGGGGTCACGTCCTTGTTGAGCATGTCGATGAGGCACTCGATGAGCTCCCGCCGGATGCCGGAATTGCCTTTGACGAGCGCGTTGGCCCGGAGCAGCATCATGGCCCGGACCACCTCTTTTCCAAGGGGCGTCCCCACGGCCACGCAGTGGCTCAAAATCAGATTCTCCTGGAGCTGGCCGCTTTGCTCGTGGCCCACGTTCACCTTGGAGAATTCCCCGAAGCCCGTGGAGATGCCGTAGACCCGGCGGTCCTCCCGGAGAATCTTCTCCACCAGGGCCCGGGCCCTGTCGATGGCCTCATAGCAGCTTTCGCTGAGCTTCACCGGGGCATTAAATCGGGCCACCGAAACCACCTTTTCGATGGTCAGGCTCTCCCCGTCCAGGGTGACCGTGGCCAGGGCATGATCCGCATCCATAGTCAACATACCTCCGCATAGTAAGCTATAGTATCTTGCTATCATACTATCATCCCCGCCGGGGCAAGTCAATTTATCGGAAAGAATATACAGTTTATGCAGGGCGGCCCCGGGAGAGCGGTGCCCCGAAGAAGGCTCACGAACGGCCTTTTTTCAGCCTGGCAAACAGGGTTTTCATGCGCGCGGCATCCTGGCTTGTCGGCGCTTCGCTTTCCCGATACCGGGCCAGCTCGTACAGCGCCTGAAACGCCTCAAGATCCCGGCCGTTGACGTGCATGACCCGCCTGGCGCGTTCATGGATCTGGCCACAGGTGTCGCCGGGGGCTATGTGGATGGGGACGCGGCTGAGAAGGTGCAGAAACTCGCCATAGAGATACCGCATGCGCATACGCGGGTCGCCGCTGTATTTTTTCGGCTTCGCTGCCCTTCGATCCGCCGGCCCCTCGTCCAGGGATTTCCGGATCTCGTTAGGGTAGCCCCTGGAGCGGGATGCGCCCCGGTCTCGAAGCTTTTGGATGAGCTTTCGGACCTCCACGATCAGGATCACCAGCAGCACAGCCGCCAGCGCCAGAAGAAAGATATACAGGATGGTTCGATACAGGGTCGTTTCCCCAACCTCGTTGATCTTATACTGCTCCGGTTCCCTCTCGGTGACCTGATGGGAGGGGGGCGGCAGGATATAGTCCGACGGGTCCGACGTGGCTTCGGGCGTGGGCGGATCAAACCTCGGCTCCTTGTTGGCCAGCAGATCCAGAAGCCCATTGAACGCCCACACGAACCGGCGGGCCACGCGGCCGATGCACCAGGCGACGCCCCTGTACAGATAGGGGAACGGATCAAGAACGAAAATCACGCCCACCATGGAACCGTAGAGCAGCACGTCGCGGAGCTGCCGGCGATTGAACGCCCTCTCATCCGTCACGCCCTCCAGCCCCCGCAGCCCCCGCAGCAGCAATACGCCCGTGACGAGCAGCATGATGGCGATGGGCACCACGTGATCGAGCGCCTGGCTCACATAGGCCTTCCGCACCGGAAGGATGTCCTCCGCCGTGACCCCGACGAGCAAGGAAAGATACAGGTAGGCGATCAGCACCAGGATGAGCACGGCCGAGAAGCGGAATTTGGCGGCAAAATCGCCGTGGGTGGTCCTGTGCTTCAGGGTGTGGCAAAACAGCGCAGCCCCCAGGACGCCGAGGCCGTGGGCCACATACGAAGGGATCGTGCCCCCGTACAGATGGATGGGCAAAAAGCCCAGCAGCGCCAGCGGGACGCCCAGCAGGACAAACACCGCCTCCCTGCCTTGAAGCTTCGGCATCCCACAGGGCAGCAGCGCCAGCAGCAACCCGAAATACAGGCACAAAAACGACAGAAAGGGCACGCTCACGCCGGTGAAAAGACCGGCGATGAGGGCCAGGAACAGATACACGAAGGTGGCGGCATAGGCGGTGCGGAAGAATCGGTTCATGCCATTGCGCCCCCTTTCCCCTTTCCGGGACCGGCTGTTTCCGCTTCCGGGGGCATCAGTTCCTCCGCAAACAGCGCCATGGCGGGCTGCCCCATATAGCGGGCCGTCTCATCCAGCGCCCGGCGGACCTGCTCGTCGCCGCAGGTGGAAACGAACAGGATGCTGTCCCTATGATCGGTATCGGCGCAGACCTGGCGCATGAGCTGCTCCACGGAGCACACGCACCCGTTTTTGGCGGACCCCAGCGCATACAGGATCCGGCTGAAGGAGCCGCCCATGCCGCCGGAGCTGGTGAAGTTTGCGATGTCGTGGTAGATCATGGCGTTGGTGACGAGGTGATATTCGACCATGCGCCGTTCCAGCAGCTCACAGAGGGTCCGCACAAGAGAAAAGCAAAACTCCTGCCGCTGCCGATGCCATTCGAAGTCCCCATGATACTGCATGTCCAAAACGATCGTGAGGGAATGGCGCCAGACAGGGTCGAACTGCTTGACGATAAGCTTGTTTCGTATGGCGCTCTGATTCCAGCTGATCTGCCGCATGGGCTCCCGGCCGGTGTACTCCCGATACCCGCATACGGAGATCGGATCCTCCAGAAGCTGTTTTTTCAAGGCGATCTCGTCGATGGTATGGGAGAACGCCTGAAGCAGCTTTTCATCCCTGATCTTCGGGGGGTAGATCACGATGCCATGCTCGTTGTCCCGTCGGAACCGGTACTCATGGAAGCCCAGAAAGTCGCCCGCGTAGAACTCCGCGAAGGAGAAGGCGTATGCGCCCCGCTCTGCAATGGAGGCGCTAAGATAGCGGCGGACCTGTTGCCGGCCCCGAAGGACCGCCGTGCTGGTGAAGATCCTGTGTTCGTTCGTCAGCACCTTCCTATCGTAGGATTCTGCCTCCAGCACCTGCAGCTGCTTTGGAAAGCGCTCCTCGATGCGCATGGTGAGGGAGGATCGACGGCCATGGTTGGAAACGGTGCTGTATACAAAGAACGCCTCCCCCGGCTCGCAGGCGAAGATCGAGGGCTTGCATTCGTAGCGTATGTCCTGGCAATTCTGCGCCCGCCAAACGGAATATCGTTCCAGGGCGAGGGCCACCAGGATGACGATCACAAACAGCGCCAGCATACAGCTTCCTTTGGGTCACGCCTCGGTGGGAACGGGGATCCCGTTCAGCATGGCCGTAAAGATCTCCTCGCCTTCCCGGCTGCCCACCGCCGTCCTATACAGCAGACGGTGCGCCAGCACATACGGTGCAAGGCGCTTCACATCGTCCGGCGTCACGAAGGAGCGGCCCGAGAACGCGGCGTAGGCCCGGGCTGCCCGGCACAGGGCGATGGTGCCCCGAACGGAGGCGCCGGTGAGAAAGCGAGGATCGTTCCGCGTTCTGTCGATGATGTCCATGATGTAGCCCATGACGACCTCGCTAATCTCGACGGCGTCCAGCTCTGCCCGCAGCGCCAGCGTCTCCTCTTGGGAAACCACCGGCTTCAGCTTGGCGATGATGCGCTCCGTGTCCCCCCGCAGCGCCACGTTGATCTCCTCATTTCGCTGCATGTAGCCCAGCCGCAGCCGCATCATGAAGCGGTCCATCTGGGCTTCCGGCAGGGGAAACGTGCCGAAGGACTCGATGGGGTTTTGGGTGGCCGCCACCATGAATGTGCTGCCGAGCTCCCTCGTCACGCCGTCCACCGAGACCTGCCGCTCCGCCATGGCCTCCAACAGGCTCGACTGGGTGCGGGGCGTGGCCCGGTTGATTTCGTCCGCCAGGACCATGCTGGCAAAGATGGGCCCGGGCCTGAACTCGAATTCCCCCATTTTCATGTTGTAAAACTGGATGCCGGTGACGTCGCTGGGCATCACGTCCGGTGTAAACTGGATCCGCTTGAAGCTGCCGCCGGTGGCCCGGGCAAAAGCGCGGAACAGCATGGTCTTTCCGGTGCCGGGCACGTCCTCCAAAAGAATATGACCGCCGCACAGATAACAAACGGCGATCATGGTGATCTGTTCTGTTTTACCGACGATGGCTTGAGAGCAGGCCTCTACGAGGCGGTCACGAAAGGAAACGAAATCCGAAACAGCCATATATACCTCCGGTTGGGCTTCATTCACCGATGGGCTCTATACAACGATCCCTGTGCATACTGAAAGTATATGGCCCTTCCATCGGTATGTCAAGTCACCGCCACCGCCCCGGAGGGGTTCGACCCCGCGCCTGCGGGCTTGCTGGGCCCGCGGCTCTGGGTAATGACGGGCAACGCCCGGCTTTACCCGCTCCAACTGGGGCTCCATTCACCACCGCGGGCGGGTCGAACCTCCTCCGGGCGTGCAAAAAGCAGCCACCGCACGGTGGCTGCTTTCTTGGCGCGCCCGGAGGGGTTCGAACCCACGACCTACCGGTTCGTAGCCGGGCACTCTATCCGCTGAGCTACGGGCGCATATGCACATCCCGGGCGAACCCGGAACGCTTATCTATTGTAGCCATCCGGGATCGAAATGTCAAGAGGAAAATAGGGATTTTCAAACGAGAATTCAGACGGGCCGGTCCTCCGCCTGGTTGACCACGGTGGCGATGCCGGCGTTCTTGATCATCCGGGCGCACATGACGCAGGGCTCCGCCTTTTCCAGGGGCTTCCCATCCTGGAAGCCGTAGAGGTACAAGGTGGCGCCCAGCATCTCGTTGCGGCTGGCGGAGATGATGGCGTTGCACTCGGCGTGGACGGCCACGCACTTCTCGTACTGCTCCCCGTGGGGGATGCCGTGGGCCTCCCGCCAGCACTGGCCTACGTCGCAGCAGTTCTCGTCGCCCCGGGGGGCGCCGTTGTAACCCGTGGCCACGATCTCATCGTTCTTCACGATGACGGCCCCGTACTGCCTTCTCAGGCACGTGGACCGCCGCGCCACCTCCGCCGCGATGTCCAGATAATACTGCCGCTTGCTGACCCGTTCCATAGCGCATCCTCCGATGTCATTTTATTAAGTATAGCATAATTTTCCTGTGTCTGGCAATGGAAAACGACGTATCATGCATCATTATTCTGCACCCAGTATAAATGTGAAGGCCTCATTTCATTGCTGCGCCTTGTTATGCTTTTCTCTCCGCGATGGTTTTTAACTTCAACTTGTTTTTCTTTTCGTTTTCCCGCATGATGCCATCAAAATAATCATCATCTTTCAAACGGATGTGGCTGATCTCCTGTTCTTGTTTTTGAATGAGTTCAAGCGCCCTCTTATTTCCCGTTTGTTCATATGCACTTCTATTGTTTTTGCAGAGAAGTTCCCTGCATTGATACATCAAATCGTACTCCCTGCATTCCGTAGCCAAGTCATAAATATCCGGGATCAATAAGAATGATTCCTTTTTAAATGGGCTGTTATTCAGCAGCGTAAGCAATTCATCCAGGGCAGACCGTATGTCTGTACACTTATGATAAAAGGGAAATATGACCCTTGTTACGTCACCTACTATCTCCTCAATAACTCGGTCAGGTTCATCTTGTTGTAGCCTGTACCCGCCCCAGTTGAATTTAGAACTAAATGCAGACAGGGGGATGCTCTCCTCGCCTATTGGTAAATCCGATGCGCTTATCGCGGATACACCGAATCGTATATCACAGGAATACTTGCCAGGAGTATAGTGAAGGCTGAAGCTCCTTATCAGCCGTCCTTCTATTCTATAATAAACACTTCTGCTAATGCTGGTAAAACCATTCTCCATTGCCTGGGAGAATAACTGCGCTTGAAGAAGTTTATCCTGTCCAATCATGCTTCGATGCTCCGGATGACTGCCTGTCGAAAAGCCCATTGAAATTTTTACCTCTTCTGCCCCTTTATGAGGTTCTTATAGAGGCGGACGGCGCCGGGGAGGCAGTTGTATTCCAGGTTCTCGTTGGGGGCGTGCATGGAGGCCATCTGCTCGGGGCCGTAGACCACGGGCGAGAAGCGGATGCAGTCCCGGAAGTAGCGCTGATAGAAACGGGCGTCGGTGGCGCCGGTCATGACATAGGGGATGGCGGGCAGGCCCGGGAAGGTCTCCCGGATGGCGGCCTCCACGGACCGGAAGGCTTCGCCGTGGATGTCGGCGGAGGGTGAGAAATCGTTGCTGTTGACCACGGTCATCTCCAGGTCGTGCTTCTTCGCCAGCTTTTCGAGAATGGCCAGGGTCTCCTTCTCACCCTGATGGGGGATGTAGCGGAGGTTGGCGCTGACGGTGGCGGCCCGGGGCAGGACGTTATAGGCTGCCGAGCCGGAGGACATGGTGAAGGCCACGGTGGTTTTGAGCATGGCGGCGGCGGTACCGCTGACGGAGGGCATGACCAGCTTGAGGATGGGCCCGAAGAGCCACAGGTTTCCCAGCACCAGCTTCAACGGGAAGGAGGCGTAGGGCGCCAAGCGGCTGAACATGGCGCTGACCTCGGGCAGCAGCTTCTTTCGGAAGGGGTACTTGTTCACGTCCCGCACGAAGGCGGAAAGCCGGTCGATGGGGGTGTTCTTCCCCGGCGCGCTGGCGTGGCCCCCCTTGCCCCGGGCGGTGAAGGTCACGTCGGCGCAGCCCTTTTCGAAGACGCCCAGCATGGCGAAGTTGCCCGGAATGCCGCCGATGGGCTCCCGAACGATGGCGCCGCCCTCATCGAGGACCAGGAACAGATCCACGCCCCGGCGGCGAATCTCCTCCACCAACTTGGGGCAGCCGTCCCCACCCACCTCCTCGGTGCAGGAGGAGGACAGGTACACGTCGCAGTCGGGGGTGTAGCCCTCAGCGAGCAGCTCCTCCACGGCCTGCAGGAAGGCCATGAGGGAGCACTTGGTGTCGCCGGTGCCCCGGCCCCAGACCTTGCCGTCCTCGATGACGCCGGCGAAGGGCGGATGCTTCCACTCGCCTCCGGCGGGCACCACGTCCTGATGGCTCATGAGCAGGATGGGCTTAGTACGGCTCCTGCCCTGCCAGTAGTAGAGCAGGTTCCCGTCGATGTCCGTGACCTCCAGCTTCTCGTGGACCAGGGGGAACAGCTCTTTTAGGACCAGGTGGAAAGCCTTCCATCGCTCGGGCTCGTTCTGACCCGCATAGGAGGTGGTGTCCACCTGGACCATTTTGGAGAGCTTGTCCGCCAGGGGCAGGGAGACCTCCTCCGGCTCATTGGCCACGTAGGTGCTCTTTTTGCCGGGGGTCAGCAGGGTGCGGATGAGGGCGATGAGGAGCAGCAGGACGACAACGCCAAGAAGGATTCCAACGTAGATCATATCAGTTACCTCTCTTTTGTTTCCGGTACAGCAGCCAGGCGATGCCGATGGCCAGCGCCCCGGAGGGGATGATCATCATGCTGGTGGAGGAGATGAGCCCCGGCACCAGGATGAACAGCAGGCTCATGAGCACCAACGGCGCTACGGCCACGTTCATGTGGTTGCGATAATACTTGTAGGCCATGGCCCCGAAGAGGGCGGGGACCACGTTACTGAAGGCGGGTTGAAGCGCCTCACTCTGGAGAATGGGCTGCAGCGGGGTGAGCAACAGCACGCCCAAGGCCAGCACCAGGATGGTCACCAGCGACGAGGTGGCGATGGAGAGGGTGGAGATGATCTCGTTCTCCGGGGTGCCGGTCTTGGCGCCCACGATATCCCGGGCGTTGACGGCGCAGGGGATCTTCATGTTGATGAGGTTGCCGGTGATGAAGGCCAGGTATCCTCCGCCCGCGCCCAGCATGGGCGTGTAGATCAAAAACTCCACCACGCTGCTGACGGTCCACACGAGACCCACGGACAAAAAGGCCTTCGCCACCGCGCCCAGGTCCGGCAGGGCACCCAAGTACGCGCCCATGAGGAAGGGCGCGCCCACCAGCATGCAGAGAGTGATGAGGGTGCAGATGCGACCGATGCGATGGGTGCCGCGGGTGTAGGCGGCCCAGCTTTCGTTGACTTGCTTAGTTTCCATATGCCCTCCTTACTTCACCAGGAGCCCTATGACCACCGCCGCGGCCATGCCCACGATCATGCTGCCGGCCACGGAGAAGCTCTCCACCCAGGCTTTCTGCTTCTTTTCCGCCAGATACACAAACCCGGCCATGACCAGGGCGCTGACGGCGGCCACCGCGATGGGCGTCCAGTCACCGGTGAAGGTGAACTTCCCGTTTCCCGACACAAAGCCGCCCACGTAGCTGCCCATGTAGGCGGACACGAGGCCGATGAACATGGCGGTCATGGCCACGTCCCCGAAGCCGCCGCCCGCAGTCTCCTTGGATACGGTGAGCTTTTGGGTGTACTTCTTGTTGAAGAAGATGGACAGGACCATGCCCCACATGATGCAGATGCTCATGAGCAGGGCGATGGTGGCGAAGCTCCCGGCGGTCATCTTCGCCGCGGACAGGGTGCCCATGCCCACCTGCTCGGCGGCCGCCTGGGCCACCTGGGTCTCGTAGTGGAGGGCGCCGATGACACTCAGCCTGAGCCAGGGCCAGGGGATGCCCAGGCTCCCGGACAAAGCGATGACGCCCAGGAGGATGCCCACGCTGGGCAAAAGGGAAAAGGTGGCGCTCGAAGTGATGGCCCGCTTCATCGCCCTTTGGTCCATGCCCAGGGCGATCCCCGCCCGCCAGGCGCGCAGGAGGAAGATGACGCAGAGGATGGCCACGAAGGCGATGATGCCGCCGCAGATCAAATAGATGGGCGGGGCGTTGAGCTGGGTAAGGATAGACATGGAGTACCTCTGTTTTACTTTTTATTTTGCAACTTTTTCTTTTCGGGAGGAAAAGAAAAAGTCGCCCAAAAAGAAAAGCCAAGAAGGGTTAGTTTATATGGGGGCGAAAGATATTTATCTTTCTTAAAAGCTCTTTGGCAGCACCTTTCTTTAAAGGTGCGAGCTTTCAATCATTCCTTTAAAATTCCACCGGCTTCTATTACAGCTGCCCTTGCTAACAACAAGGTGGGGTCGATGAAGGGGATCCGGCCCCCGTCGTGAAAGGCCAGCGGCAGCTCCGTACAGGCCAGCAGGAAGGCCTGGGCCCCCTGCTCCTCCAGGGCCATGATCTCCGGATAGAGCCGCTCCGGGTGGGGGGTGCGGCCCGCCTTGATCTCGTCATAGATGAGGTACATGAGGTTGTCGATGCCCACCCTGCTGGGGTGCAACAGGCGAATGTCCAGCTTCTCGAAGTAGGGCTCGTAAATCTGGGCCCGGACGGTCCCTGCCGTGGACAGCAGCGCCACGCAGGAATACCCCTTCTCGGCGCAATACTGGGCGGATATCTCGGGCATGTTCAGCACGGGCACGTCCACCGCCACCTGCAGGCCGGGGTGAAAATAGTGGGCCGTGTTGCAGGGGATGATCAAAAGATCCGCCCCCTGGTCCACCAGCCGCCTGGCAGACTCCACCATAGGCCCCAGGGGTGCGTCGCTCCCCTCTAAGATGCAGGCGGTCCGGTCCGGGATGTCCGTGTTGTTGTCGATGAGCACGTGCAGGTGCTCCTGATCGGTCTTGGCTACGGTGCTTTGGATGATCTTCGTGAACAAATCCGCCGTAGCCATGGGGCCCATGCCCCCGATGATGCCGATTACCTTCCTTCCGTGGATCAAGATATTTCTCCTCCTGCTTTCCGCGCTCTAAAGGTCAATCCATCATATTGCCCATCAACCTCTCGTGTACCCACGTTACGGTTACACTCCACAAAGCCGAGCTTTTGAGCGCAGCGGATCATCCGGACGTTGCCCGACCAGGTCTGCGTGTAAAGCTCGTCCAAGCCGGCATCAAAACAGTAATTCATAAAGGCACGGAGGGCGTTTGTGCCAATATCCTTGCCCCAAAGATCGGGTTCACAAATGTCAATGCCGATGGCACGATAGACGTTCTGCCCGTCCTGGATTGTTCCGACCCATTCGTAGTTCTCATCAATACAGTAGGAGCTCACCCAGCCAATATGCTTGCCATTGTATTCGATTTCAAACTTCCAACGTGACGCGTCATCCGCTCGATCTTTCACCGACTCATAGTATTCCGTCCATCTTCTGCGCTCGGTTTCCTCGTCAGTGTCCGCTTTCTCCCAGGGGGCATCCCAGTTTTCCCATTCACGCTCCACGGTGAACCAACGCACATAGTCCTCAATGTCGGATTCTATCATATCCCGAAGGATGATGTTTTCAGATGCAATCTTCATTTGATATCTCTCAAAAAGCATTCTCCACGTATGCCCTGCAAGGTAATTCATACCATCCAGCCCTTCTTGGGCCGACAGGCGCAATTCATTTAAAACCGGTGTCCGCCGCCGCCGCCGGAGAAGCCGCCGCCACCGCCGCCGCCGGAGAAGCCGCCGCCGGAGTGTCCGCCGCCGCCGGAGCTTTCCGTGTGCCTGGTCCGCCGCTGGTTCAGCATGGTCAACGCCACCGCCGCCACGGCCCCCACCTTGGCAGCGGAGCCAGCGGCGTTCACGGCCACCTGGACGGTCAGCGCGTTCTCAGGCGACACCTTCTTGCGGCGCTGGAGGCTCATGAGGGCGAAGTTGCCGAGGAGGGCCAGACAGACGGCCAAAAAGGCGTTGGTCACGTACCGGAAGGGGGCGGCCACCTGCTCCCCTTCGAGCAGCCTCACCACCTGCTCAAAGGCTTTGGAGGCACAGCTCAAATAGTCGCCCTTGGAGGCGTAGGTATAGATGTTGTCGGTGATCTCGCTGCAGCGGGTCCTGTTGACGGTTTTATACACCGTCCCGTCCGCGATGAGCTGGATGTAGCGGTTGTCCATGTCGATGATGAGCAGGGCGCCGGACACGTCCCCAAAGAACTCCATGAACTTGTTTTCCGCCAGCCGCTCGGTGGAGGTGGCATTCTCATTGACGGACACGAAGGCCGCGTTGCCGTAGGGCAGCACCCGCTCCATGACCGCCTGCAGGGCGGCTTCCTCCGCCTCGGTCAAAAGGTCCGCCTGATCGTCGATGACCACGCGGTAGGGACTCTCCCCCGCCTCATCCGCCAGAACGGGCAGGGGCAGGGCCGCCAGCAGCAGCGCAAAGCACAGCAGCGTTAGGAAAAAGCGTTTACGACCTTGCATTGTTGGCGCCCTCCCTTCTGAAGAAATTGGGCACCGGCCGGGTGGCCAGATCGTTGTACCGGCCGATGGTGAACAGCGCGTTGACGACGATGCCGAGGAGGCACCCGCAGGCCAGGCCGTAGTACCAGGCGTCGTTGGGGAACACCTCCGGATAGAAGCCCACATAGACGCCCAGGACCAGGATGACCAGGGACACCGCCGCCGGCAGAAAGCCGGACTTATGCGCCATGCCCGCGGCGTTGCGTATAAGCCTCACGGTGAGGACGATCTGCCCCATGAGAGCCAGCAGGAAGGTGGGGCCCACGGTGCCGCTGCTCCCTGTGGTGGTCCCAAAGGCAAGGGCGATCAGCAGCCCGTACAGCACCCAAACCAGCGACGTCCCCAGGCAGGAGGCGGTCTTCGATTTAGGCCTGGCCTTCTTGCCAGCGTCGTTCCCGTAATCGTAGACGTGCTGCTCCTGGAGCCGGATCTTCTTGAGTTCCCCGTTGAGGATGCGCCCGGAGAGCACCAGCAATATGGCGCACAGGGCGGCCATGGTCATAGGCTGGATGAAGGCCGGAAGCAGGCTCAAAATTAGGAACAGGACCACCGCTGCGATGGCGGAAAAGAGGAAGAACTGCTTTAGGTCCACCGGCAGATCCACGGTAAGCTTCCCGGACTGGCCGTTCATAACGGAGTAGGCCACCCGGTCCTTCCGCCGCCAGGTGAGGAACCACACGGGGAACAGGGACACCCTCTCCCCCGTCACCTTGGGTGCGACGGTCTCCATGCGTTTCTCCTTGGAGCCGGGCACGGACACGATGACCTTCCCAGCCTTCTTCTTGATGGTATCAAAGACCTTGTCTGCAGCCTGTTCCACCGCCAGCTGCCCGTATACCTTGGGGGAGGTGGTCACCTTGTCGGCGTAGAATCCGGCCAGGTACGCCTCGTCAAAGGCCTTCGATCCGCCCTGGTCGAAAGGCGCGATCTGGGCGGCCAGGGTGTCATCGAAGGCGGCGGAGGCGTCGTACACGGCCCCCTCCACCTGCCCGCCGATCTGGGCCTTGACGTCGTAGGTCTCGTGGTAATCGTACTTGCCCTGGGTGTAGGTACGGGTGCCCTTGAAGGTCAGCTCCTTCTCAGGGATCTCCACGTCGATGTTCCAATAGGGCAGGTACACCCCCCGGAAGCCCTCTAAGAAGGAGGCGTCCTTCAGTTCCTTGGGCACGTACAGCACCTTCTTCACCGCGGCCTCGTAGGCCCGGATGGCCTGGGCCCTGGTCTTGGTGAAGGGGATGATGCGCTTGGGCCGGATGGTCTCAGCTTGCTTTTCATGGAGCATGGCCTCGCCCCCGCAGTAGGAGCAATAGGCCACGGTCTGCTCCTCCGGGGCGGTCAGCTCCGCCCCGCAATTCTTGCAGCGGAAGGTGCTGACGCTGTAGGTATCGTTCACGTATTCGGCGGCGTTGTTCTGCCGGTACTCCTTCACCGTGCAGATGGCGTCGCAGTAGGAACAGACGAGCTGCTGCTCGGCTACATCGAAGACCATTCCCCCGCCGCAGTTGGGACATTTTATACCCAAAGGGAGCTACCTCGCTTTCTTCCCAGTATATGTAAAAGAATACCACGATGGGGGGACAGCGTCAACTATGCGCATGCGCCAACGGCGCAAATCATGCACCGCAGGTGCAAATCATGACCCATAGTCAAATCATGCCGCCAGGCAAATCATTCGATAGTGATTTGATGCTGCCGCATCATGATTTCTCGGCGCGCTGCGCCTCCATGATTTCTCGATGCGATTTGCAAAACGCAAAACGTATCTCCATGATTTGCGGCTGCGCCGCATGAAAAAAGCGCCGCCGAAGCGACGCTTGAGATGGTCTGAGGATCGTTTATGCTACCGGTGCGCCGCAATACTCGCAGCAGCCCTTTTCGTCCGGGGTGGTGGTGGCGCCGCAGTAGGGGCAGACCACCTTCTTCTTGGGGGCGGCGGCCTCCTCCACGGCCTGGCGGTGGTCCGCTCGAATGCCCAGCAGCACATCCCGGATCTCCATGGCCTCCATCTCCGCCCGATGATACTCCACACCGGCCCGATACTTGATCTCGCTGTCGTTGACGCGGATGGGTATCTCTGAGAAGTAGGGGTTATTGACGGCGACGGTCATGTTGAAATCGTAGCTGTATTCATACCGCTTGGGCTCGTAGCTCACCTGCTTGCCTTCGGCGTTCTTCTGATACAGCTCCCGACGGCTCTCGTTCACATCGAGATCGCAGCCGGTCACGTCCGCAAAGTCGATGACGTCGGGGTTCTCGTCCTTCCAGTTGCGATAGTTGGTCACGATCAGCTGCCGCTTGTCCTCATCAAGGATCAGATACTCCCTGCAGTTGAAGGTCCGGGTGGGATGGAAGGCGGCCACCTTCTCCTTATTGGCCTCCCGGTAGGCAAGCTGCTCCTTGATCTGGTCCACAGTGGAGTGCCGCCGCTCGCTGAAGAAGGGAGAGAGCTTGCGGGCGCAGGTCTTGCACAGATTCCCGTCCTCCAACTTCCGGTTTCCCAGGAGCCCTATCTTCTCTCCGCAGACGCTGCAATACTTTTTGTCAAACAGGCCCATATCGTTTTTCCCCCCGCTTTCTTGGATTTATATCAGTATACCATATGCCTTGTAGCAATGAGATTGATGTCATCGGTATCGGTAAACATATCTACCGATTTTAACACTTTTCTCTATAACTTACGGCTGACACGAACGATTTTTGACAGCAATTCAGAATTAAAATAGTATCCGACCGTATCCAAGATTTTTATCGTGAATTGTGCGGTATTGCCCTAGTTTATTTTCTCCGCTCAATAGGCAGGTACAGATCTTCAATTGAAATCTTCTCCGAGTATAATTCATGCGGAGAGACAATATGGAACATAGGGTAGCGCTCCGTTTTGCCCTCTCCGTTTTCATACAGACAGAATTTTTCACTTTCCGCCGCCCATTTTATCAGCTCCTCACGCGTTGCGAGCCAATCCGCTGCTTCGTCAAAATCGGCGTCCTGACACGAGGCAACGGCAAATAAGCCTCCAGGAAGATCGACTATCTCGAAGCCGCAGCAATCCTCCGGCTTCGCTCCTGCCGGAAGAGCATAAAACCATTCTCTTGCGCCGACGCGTTCGTTGTACCACATGAAGTCTCTCGGGTAAAGTTCGTTCGTGAGCAACGCGTGATAAGCACTGAACCATTTGACAAAAGCTTCAAACCTTTCTCCGCTTGTCAGCGGTCCGGAATAAACCGCCTTGACACACGGCAGTTCGATAATACGAATTTTCTGCATTTTGATCCGCCTTTCTGATCCTCAATTAAAAAGGATTCTTTCACCGTTTCATACCGATTAAGTTATAAAGGCAACACCGCGTGATTCTCAGTAAAAGCCTTGAACACGGTATTGTAATAATATAATTATTAATCGTATCATTCGGCTTGTCAACAATCGTTGGCAACATAGAGATATTTAACCAGCCATTTCGGTGTCTGACAAATGAATTTTTGCTGACATCAATACTACCGTCTCCACATGTTCCGACACAAAGTCCATACGTTCCTTATCGGTCCAGGCCCCGGCGGGTCAGCTCCTCCACAGCGAAGGAGGCCACGTCTTCGGCGAACTTGCGGGGGCCGAAGCCCGCGTCGAATCCCAGCTCCTTGGCCAGCTCGTGGGTGATCCGGGCGCCGCCGCAGATGAGCACGAACCGGGATCTGAGGCCCTCCGCCTCCAAAAGCTCCACCAGCTCCGTCATGTTTTGGATGTGCACGTCCTTCTGGGTCACGGTCTGGGAGACCAGGAGCACGTCGGCGTTCAGCTCCGCGGCCTTCCTCACGAAGTCCTCGTTCTCCACCTGAGCCCCCAGGTTGTAGGCTTCGATCATCTCATACCGCTCCAGGCCGTAGTGGCCCGCGAAGCCCTTCCGGTTCATGATGGCGTCGATGCCCACGGTGTGGGCGTCCGTACCCGTGGAGGCCCCCACGAACACCAGCTTCCGGCCGAAGTGGCTGCGGATGTAGCCGTTGACCTCCTCCATGGTCATGACGCTGCTCTCCACGGTCTTGACCTCGATGTGCTCATAATCCACCGTATGGACGCAGGAGCCGTAGACCACGTAGAAGGTGAAGTTATCGTCCAGCTTCACCGCTCCCGCCACGTTGGGCTCCTCAAGGCCCATCTTCCTCGCCAGCTGCCGAGCGGCTTCCATGCCCTTCTCGTCGTCCTTCACAGGCAGGGTGAAGCTCAGCTGCACCTTGCCGTCGTTCATGGTGTCGCCGTAGGCCTTGACGCGGGTCAGATCCAGCGTCCGGTCAAAGCTCTTGACGCTCATATCATAGAGTCCGCCGCTCATATCCAATCACCATTCCTTGTGGTAGTTTTGCCGGTTTCGCTTGCGAAATTGCTGCGCCGGTTCGCAGCAAAGGCATAAACTACAGAACATGAAAAAAGCCTTTTTTTCATGTTTCACCTCCTTCAAGAAGAGTCAGGAAGGGATTATAGTACCCCTCCGCCCGGAGCACCACGCCCCCGAGGCCCTTGCCCCCGTCCCGCATGCGCTTGATGTCGGCAAAGGTGCCCCGCTCCAACGTGGCAAAGAGGCCGTCGCGCTGGATCTTCTCTAAAAGGTCCGCGGCCTTGGAGAGCACCTCGTCCGCCCGGTGGGCCATGATGCCGTCGGGTTTGAAGGTCATTTCCTCTCCCAGGTCCTTCATGGTGTTGAACACGTACCGGGCGTTCTCGATGGACAATGCCCGATCGGACATGAAGGGGGTGTGGATGGCCTCGGTCATCATGCCCAAAAGGTGGATCTTCTGGCCCGTCAGGATGGTGACCATGTTAAAGAGGGCGTCCTGCACGTGGCCCCGGAAGATGTTGCCCGTCATGAATTTGGTGGGGGGCATATATTTGAGCGGCGCCCTGGGAAAGATCTCCCGGGCCATCTGGGCCTGGGCGAGCTCATAGAGGAAGCCGTTCTCCCGGCCGGGGTCGATCTCAAAGGCGTGGCCAAGGCCCATCTGCTCCTCGGGGAGCCCCGCGCACAGGGCAAACTGCTCGTTGAGGAACTGGCTCGCCAGGACCGTGTGGGCCTCCTCCACCGCGTCCGCCGTGGTGAGATAGTTGTCTTCGCCCGTGTTGATGATGACGCCGGCGAAGGCGTTGATCCGGCGGGAGAAGCTCTGGTCGATCAGCGTCCGCTGCATGTTGATATCGCGAAACAGGATGCCGTAGAGGGCGTCGTTGAGCATGACGTCCAGCCGCTCGAGAGCGCCCATGGCGGCGATTTCCGGCATGCACAGGCCCGAGCAATAGTTGCAGAGGCGAATGTAGCGGTGCTCCTCCGCCCCCACCTCGTCCAGGGCCGCCCGCATGAGGCGGAAGTTCTCCTGGGTGGCATAGGTGCCGCCGAAGCCCTCGGTGGTGGCCCCGTAGGGCACGTAATCGAGAAGGCTTTGGCCTGTGGTGCGGATGACCGCGATCACATCCGCCCCCTGCCGGGCCGCGGCCTTGGCCTGAACGATGTCCTCATAGATGTTGCCCGTGGCCACGATGACGTAGAGGTAGGGCCCCTCCTTGTCGCCGTATTCGGACAAATAGGCGTTCCGCTGGGCCACGTTTTGGCCAATGCGGTCCACGGCGGCTTTCGCCGCGGGTTCGACGGCGGCACGGATCGACCCTTCCGAATGGGGCGTCACCTTCGAGAGGTCCAGCTCCCCCTTGTCCACGGCTTCGGCGATCTCTTGGGCACTGAGCCCCGTCTCCGCCATAGCGTTGCCCAGGGCGTAGGCCGCCCCGTAGGGGAGCAGCCCCTTCTCAAGCAGATGGTCCACCACCACGTTAGGGAGCGGCACCCCCACCTCGTTGACCCCGTCGATGAGCAGCAGGCGGCACACCGCCCGCTCCACGGTAACCGTGGTGTGCCGGTCGATGAAGGCCTGGGTGTCGAGGGCCACCTGCCTTGCGGCAGCCCGGGCCCGGTCCACCTTTTGTTGATCCAGATTCAGCTTGGACGCCATTATTTTGTCCGTTCCTCCCGCAATAGCCCTTTGGGCGTCATATACTTTTGCTCCGGCCCCTGCTCGAGACCCGCCACGCCGATCTCGCTCACCTTCTTCTTGCCGGTGCACACGGGGCAGTGGCAGTTCTCCTCGTAGTGGGTGGGCTCGGTGTAGGTGGTGATGACCCCCTCGAAGTTCCGCAGCACGATCTTATGGGGCTTCTGGGAGATCAAATAGGTGGGCATCACGGGGGTCTTGCCGCCGCCGCCCGGGGCGTCCACCACGAAGGTGGGCACACAGAGGCCCGAGGTGTGGCCCCGCAGGCCCTCCATGATCTCGATGCCCTTGCTGACAGGCGTGCGGAAATGGCTAAGGCCCAGCGAGGGGTCGCAGGCGTAGATGTAGTAGGGCCGGACCCGGATGTAGACCAGCTCGTTCACCAGCTTCTTCATGACGTGGACGCAGTCGTTGACGCCGACCAACAGCACACTCTGGTTCCCCAGGGGGATGCCCGCATCGGCCAACCGCGCACAGGCGGCCGCCGCCTCGGGGGTGATCTCGCTGGGGTGGTTGAAGTGGGTGTTCACCCAGATGGGGTGATATTTTTTGAGCATGTCGCAGAGCTCGGGCGTGATCCGCTGGGGGCAGACCACAGGCGTCCGGGTGCCGATGCGGATGATCTCCACGTGCTCGATGGTCCGAAGCTCGGCGATGATCTTCTCAAGCAGAGCGTCGCCCAGCATCAGGGCGTCGCCGCCGGAGAGGAGCACGTCCCGGACCTCCTCGTGGTGACGGATATAGTCGATGCACTTCTCGATCTGCTCCATGGGCACGGCGCAGTCCTTCTGCCCGGCAAAGCGCCGACGGGTGCAGTGGCGGCAGTACATGGAGCACTGGTCCGTGACCAGGAACAGCACCCGATCGGGATACCGGTGGGTCAGGCCCTTCACGGGGGAATCCGTGTCCTCATGGAGAGGGTCGGCCGCCTCGTAGGGGGCCGCCTCCAGCTCATGGGCCGTGGGCACCGCCTGGCGGCGGATGGGATCGAAGGGGTCGTCAAGGTCGATGAGGGACAGATAGTAGGGCGTGATGGCCATGCGGAGCCGGCCCAGGGTCCGGCGCACGCCCTCCTCCTCCTGTTCCGTGAGATTCAGATACTTTTTCAGGTCGTCCAGAGTTTCCACCCGGTTTTTGACCTGCCAGTGCCAGTCGTTCCATTGCTCATCCGGCACATCCCGAAACAGCCCGTTCTTCCGGGCAGAATTCTCAAAGTGCATAGGAGGCTCCTTTACCGTTTTTTACACGTATTTTTCGTCGAAAAGCGCTCTGAGCTTAGGGTTCTCCCGAAGGACGTTCAGCGTGATCTCGGCGTGGTCACGGGTGTAGCCGTTGCCGATGATCATGTTCACGTCCTTGCCCACGCCCTCGGCGCCCAATGCCGCCTTGGTGAAGCTGGTGGCCATGGAGAAGAAGTACACCAGGCCATCGTCCCGCACCGGCAGGATGGCGCTCATCTCGCAGTTGGGCTGGTTCACGCAGCAGATGGAGATGTCGTACTCCTTGCCGCCGTTGGCCTCAAGGGCCGCCTCCAGCACCGCCACGGGCTCCGTGGCCGAGGCCACGATGACCTTGTGGTAGACCCCCAGCTCCATGAGGGCGGGGACCTGCTTGGCGTTCCGGACCAGGCCCACCACGTTGCCGGTGGGGCCCACCTTCTTCATGGCCTCATAGCCGCAGAGGACGGCGCTCTTGCCGTTGGCCCCCAGGATGAGCACGGAGTCCCCCTCCTTGGGGAGCTTGCGGGCCTGAGCGGGGGCACCGGCCACGTCGAGGGCGGCGAGGGCCAAAGCTTCGCTCATATCGTCGGGCAGCTTGGCGTAGATGCCGCTTTCAAAGAGGACCGCCTTGCCCACGATGTCCACCCGGTCGATGTCCTTATGGACGGCCAGGATCTTGTCGATGCGAAGGGGGGTCAGAGACAGGGACACCAGGGAAGCGATCTTATCGCCCACCTTCAGATCCCGGTCCTGCAGATCCTCGCCGATGTAGGCCACGGTACCGATGAACATGCCGCCGGAGCCGGTGACGGGGTTCTGCTGCTTGCCTCGCTCGGCCACGATGGACAGGATCATTTCGCCGATCTTCTCTTCGTCGCCGCCGCAGGCCTCCTCGATCTGGGTGAAGGAGGCAGAGTCGATGTTCAACGACTGGACATCGCAGATGATCTCGTTGGAATAGAGGACGTCCATGTTGTTGTCGATCCTGTACGCCGCCTGGGTCAAAACGCCCTTGGGCTCGATGACGCGATGGGTGCCGTATTTGTTGCCTTTGAGTGCCATGATGCTACCTCCGAATTTTGTATTTATATTAGTTTATGCTGTATATATTCACTTTACCGGGCCGTTGGGGCCGCCGACGAGGCCCAGGATGGCCCGAGCCTCCGCGGGAGAGGCGATCTCCCGCCCCAGCTCTCTGGAAAGGCGGACCACCTTTTCCACCAGCTCCCCGTTGCTGCGAGCCTTCACGCCCCGGGAGAGGTACAGGTTATCCTCGAAGCCCACCCGGACGTTGCCGCCCATGACGATGGCGGGGGCCGCCAGGGTGAAGGCGCTGCGGCCCACGCCGGTGGCGGTCCAGGTGGACCCGGCGGGGATGGCGCTTTGGAGCCACACCAGATTCTGCACCGTGGCGGGGGCGCAGCCGGGGACCCCCAGGACGAAGTTGAACTGCATGGGGGCACCGGGGACCTCCCCCTTGCGGGCCATGGTCAAAATGGTGTCAAGATGCCCCATCTCGAAGCACTCGAACTCGGGTTTGATGCCATTTTCGATCATCCGTTTGCCGAAGGCCCGCATGGTGGGCAGGGTGTTGTCGAAGATCTCGTCCCCGAAGTTGCAGGTGCCGCAATCCAACGTGGCCATCTCGGGGAATAGCTCCGTGGGCTGGAGCCGCTCCTCGGGCTTCATGCCCGTGGCGCCGCCGGTGGAGGGGATCATGATGACGTCGGGAAGCTCGGTGCGAATGGCGTCCATGACCACGCGGAACCGCTCCCGATCCTGGGTGGGGGTGCCGTCGTCCCAGCGGACGTGGACGTGAATGATGGAAGCGCCTGCGTCGTAGGCGGAGCGGGCCTCCCGCACCATCTCCTCCACGGTATAGGGGACGGCGGGATTCTGAGCCTTGGTTACCTCGGCGCCGCAGATGGCGGCGGTGATGATAAGCTTTTCCATGTCAGTTATTCCTTTGCTTATCCTTGGGGGTCACGCAGGTGCCGCTGGCCCGGCAGACCAGGATGGGCTCATCGAGGACCTCCGCGGCGGAATCATTGATATCCGGCCGGGCGGTGATGACCTTGCGGGCTTCGAAGACCATCTTCCGGGAGGTGTTGCCCTCCTTGACGATCTCGCCGGTGGCTTCGATGAAGTCCCCCGCATAGACCGGGGCCTTGAACTCCACCATGTCGTAGGCGCAGAAGAGGCCCTCGTCCCCGTCCCGCCGGATCAAAAGCTCCGTAGCCACGTCCCCGAACAGCTCCAGCATCTTGGCGCCGTCCACCAGATTCCCACCGTAGTGGGCGTCGTGGGCACTCATGCGCACCCGAATGGTCACTTGCATACCCGAACCTCCTTATACATTTAAAATAATAAACGCCATGGAAAAAAGATTTTCCATAGCGCATCATCCAAATCGGACGACAGTGGCCGAGCTGTGTTCGCCCGACCCCCAAGAAGCGGAAGCGGCGAACCTTCCTCCTCTTTCGGCGGCTGCGCCCCTTCTCCGGGGGACCGTTCGCCCGTTCCCCGCCGGGTACCCTGCGCGCCGCGCCTCTATCCACCATATTCTGTTGTTGCTATTGTATCAGAAAGGTTGCTGTTCTGTCAATTTTTTCGAGATATATATTCTTGCTGCATGGCAGAGAGCAGCCCCTCCTCCACCCCCAGCAGCTCCGCCACTAAGAGGGCCTTTTGGGGCAAATCCACCCCCGACACCTCCTCGATGCCATAGTCCATGAACCGGCGCAGGACGGCGAGCTTATCGGCTCCCGCCTCGATGCTGCGGCGGCCCTCCGCCACGTCCAGATCCCGGATGCCCCGGGTGAGGAAGCGGCGGGAAGCCCGGGCGGCCACGGCGGCGTAGTGGGTGACAAAGAGGCAGACGGAGCCGGAAGCGCCGAAAAAGCGCAGGGCCCCCTGTTGAAGCTTCTCCGCCTCGGCAGGGTTGGTGCCCCGGGCGAACTCGTCGAAGAGGACCAGGCAGAAGCCCCCCTGCACGGCCCGGGCGGCCGCGTCCGCCGCCATCAGCTCCCCGCCGAAGGAGGACAACCCCTCCCGGCCGTCCTCCCCCTCCCCCCGGACCAGGCAGAGCCCGTCGAAAAAGGGCACGGCCGCCGCCTGGGCAAAGGGAAACAGGCCGCAGTGGGTGAGATATACATTCAGGGCCAGGGTCTTGAGGCACACGCTCTTGCCCCCCATGTTGGCCCCGGTGAGCACGGCGGCCCCGGGGGCCAGGGAGATGGTCAAAGGCGTAAAGGAGGCTCCCTGCTTCGCCAAATTGTCGGCGAAGGCGGGATGGACCATGTCCACAAAGAACAGCTCCCTGCCCGTGAGGGTGGGCATGACGCCCCCCAGCTCCCGAACCAGGGCGGCCTTGGCAAACAGAAGGTCCAGATGGCCCAAGGCTTCTAAACTTTCCTGCAAAGCGGACCTATAGGGCGTCAGCCTTTGGGAAAGGAAACGGCATAGCTCCTGCTCCGCCGCCGCTTCCCGGGCGACAATGGCCGTGCGCTCGGTGAGCAATGCCTCCCGGGCCTCCCCGACTGCAAGGGATATTCGTTTTTCGATTTGCGCCTTTTCCCGGCGAACGGAAGCCAGTCCATCCGACCAGCCGGACCGCAGGGAGAAGGCGGGGTTCCCATCGCCCTCCGGGTCCAGGACAAGAAGGGCTTCGGGCACGTTCCGTACAGAAAGTCCCTCCCAGCGGGCCGACTCCTGCAGGACGTCAAAGGCCGCCGCCAGATCCTTTAGCAGCAGCAGATGCCGCTTGAGCTCGAAGAGCTCCACCTGATCCAAGGCCTGTCGCCCCAGTCTGTCCACGGTGGCGCGGATGTCCCTCAGCTGCATGAGCCCCTGCCGAAAGCGGCCCAACGCCGGGTGATCCCCCAGGGCCACGGCTTTATCCAGGTTCCTGAGCTCCTGAGCAAGCTCCTCCCGCGACCCCCGGCCATAGGGGCGCAGAGCCCGCTTTTGCTCCCGGCCCAGGGGGCTGAGAGGCTGAAGCTTATCCAGCACGAAAGGAAGGCCGATATCCTGTTGCTGTTTGATGGTCAGTTCCATTGGCTTTCCTCCAAAACGTCGATCACGGGCACGGTGACCCTGCTTGCCATCAGCTGTTGAAAGGCTGCGGGATCGTAGGGCGTACCATAGGCGGAAAAGGGGTTTACGGTCACCGCGACCAGCTGGTTTTGGCGGCGGACCCGGAAGGATACACCCCGGGTTCGGAGCTTTTCATAGCTCTCCCGGGAGAGCAGGAGCCGGGTGCCGTCCTCCACATGGATCTCACGGGGGATATCCTTTCGCCGCAGCAGGGCCGAGGCCATGGCGTCGGTGAAGGCCCCCGTGGCGTAGAGCGCCTCCCCATCCCCCTCCAGGGCGGCGGAGAAGTCGTCAAGCAGGTCCTCTCTAGCGAAGCGATGACCGCCGAGATCCGGCCAGGGGCCGCTTGGGGGCAAGGTCAGGAGCTCCGCCACAAAGGCCGTGTCTGCCACTGTTCGTTCCATATTCGCTCCGAAGCTGGCCCCGGTGGAGAGGATGACCCCCTCGGCGGCCTCCGGTGCGCACAGGCTCCGGCGAAACAGCGCCCCGTCGATGAGCACCTTCTCCGCGCCAAGGCCCCTCAGTTCCCCCGTCAGGGTCACGATCTGGGAGCTCATGGAGGGACCCGCCAGCTCCACGAATCCGTCGGACAGGGCCCTAAGGATCACCACCTCGCCGAGGGGCGTGTGGATGCCCGTCAGGGACAGGATCTCACTTGTGGCGTCGCACTTTTGAAGCAGGCCCCGACTGGTGGCAAACAAGGTGCCCCCCGTCACGTAGATGGGAGGCTTATAGGTACCGGTGACCAGGTCCTCCCGCTCCCCGTCCCGGCCGATGGAGGTGAGGGCAAGGGAAACGCCCCGCATCTTCGCGCCGCGGATGAGGGCGTTCAATGCGGTGGTCTTCCCCGCGTTCTTGCACATCCCCGCAAGGCAGACGGTGGTATAGGGAGCGATGAGGTCAAAGAGCATGGTTTACTTCCAGAGTTCATCCGGATACAGCCCGGCGGCCTTCATCTCCCGGATGCTCGCTTGCAGGGCGGGCATGTCCTGCTTGTAGGTGACGCCATGCCACTTGGCGGCGCAATGGAGCACCTTCACGCTGGCCTTGCCCTCCACGATGAGGTCGTTGGTCAGCCGGGGCACCAAATACTCGCACTTTAAGGGGTTCTTGGGCAGGTTCTCATCGAGGAACGCCGGGAAGCGCTGCTCGGCCTCCTCCAGGAAGTCCGGCATATAGCCCCAGAAGTTCATGGACACGGTGTCGTCCGGGTCCAGGGCCGTATAGGTCTTGCCCTCGTCCTCGGTGAAGGCGATGCCCCCGTCCCGCTTCTCGATGCGGAGCCGCTCGGCGATGGAGGTCAAATTGTCGTTCTCATCCACCACGCACACGCCCCGGGCCACATGGCCGTTGTCGGTGACGGTGTTCTTCAAAAGATATCCCACCATGGCGTATTCGCCCTTCCCATGGGGCACCTTCAGGTAGTCGTAGATGGTCTTGTAGGCTTCCTGGCCGTAGAAGTCGTCGGCATTGATGACGGCGAAGGGGGCGTCGCCGATGAGCTCCTTGGCCGCCAGCACGGCGTGGGTGGTGCCCCAGGGCTTCACCCGGCCCTCGGGAACGCTGTAGCCCGCGGGCAGAGCGTTCATGTCCTGAAACGCGTACTCCAGCTCCAGGAACGGCCTCACCCGGCTGCCGATGACCTCCTCGAAATCCTCGGCCATCTCCCGCTTGATGATGCACACGGCCTTCTCGAAGCCCGCCCGCTTGGCATCGAAGAGGGAAAAGTCCATGATCACGTGTCCTTCCTTATCCACCGGGTCCATCTGCTTGAGACCGCCGTACCGGCTGCCCATGCCGGCTGCCATGATGACGAGAATGGGTTTGTTCATTTTCAATACCTCCAATAGTTTTTTATATGTGATGTGTTTTCCCCGTTCAGATTTCTCTCGGCCCTCCGCCAATCGAAGCCACATAGAAGGCGCAGGGGTAGCCGATGGCCGCCTCGTAGGCCGCGCCGACCTTCTCCATGACGGCGTTTACGGCGTCCTTTTGGACGATGGCCACGGCGCAGCCGCCGAAGCCGGCCCCGGTCATTCGGGCGCCCAGGACGCCGGGACAGCTTCGGGCCTGCTCCACCAGAGTGTCCAGCTCCTTGCAGGACACGGCGTACAGATCCCGCAGAGAATCATGGGAAGCGTTCATAAGCCGCCCGAAGGAGACCAGATCCCCGTTCCGGAGCTTATCGCAAGCCTGGATAGTCCTGGCGCACTCGTAAACCACATGCTCCGCCCTGTCCCGCTCGGTTTCGTTTTCGATGCGGCGCTTGTTGGCTTCGAAGGTCCTCAAATCCACCGACGCCAGGTCCTTCACGGGCAGGACCTGCTGCAGCGCCTTCAGGGCGCTTTCACACTCGGATCGACGCTCGTTGTACTTGGAGTCCGCCAACGTGCGGCGCTTGCAGGTGTTCATGATGAGGATCACGTTGTCCCCCAGCTCCACAGGCACATACTCGTAGCTCAGGGTGCCGGTGTTCAAAAACACCGCCGCATCCTCCTTGCCAAGGGCGATGCTGAACTGGTCCATGATGCCGCTGTTGAGGCCGATGAACCCGTTCTCCGCCCGCTGGCCCAGAATGGCCAGCTCCACATTGGTCACGTCCAGATCGTAGCAGCTCCTGAGCGCGGCCCCCGCCACCACCTCCAGCGAAGCGGAGGAGGATAGGCCGGAGCCGTTGGGGATGTTGCCGTAGATCAGCAGCTCGAAGCCGGAGCTAAGCTCTATTCCCCGTTCCTTGAGGGCGAAAAGCATGCCCAGCACGTAGTTGGTCCACTGGTTCCGCTCCTGGAAGCGGATGCCGGTCAAGGTTCCCTCCAGGACCCCCAGCTGGGGAAAATTCAGAGAATAGAACCGGAGCCTGTCGTCAGACCGCCGCCGCAGCAGTCCCCAGGTACCCATGGTCAACGAGCAGGGCAGCACATGGCCGCCGTTGTAGTCCACATGCTCGCCGATCAGGTTCACCCGTCCCCCGGCGAAGAAGCAGCGAGGCGCTTCGCCGGGCCCGAAGGTGTCTATAAAGGATTGGATCAATTCTGCCTTTGTCATGCTTCCTCCGCCGGTCTAATGTAGTATAGCTCGGAGCCGAAGTCGCTCAGCATCCGGATGTCCTTGTTATAGCCCGTGCCGATGAACCGGGTGTTGAGGGGCACTCCCTCCGCGAGGGCCCGGCCCGTGGCGGTGAATTTTTCCTCCCCGTCGGGAAGCATGAAGAACCTGTCGATGGTGCGGATGATGAAACCGCCCTTCTTCACGCTGACGGGGGCCACGTGCTTTAACAGGCTCGCTAACGGCCCCACCCGGACGCCCTTGGTCTGGCGCTCCACGGTATAGGTCCGATCCTGCTCCAGCCCCGGCACCCGCAGCACGTCGTTTGGAGCGGCAGCCTCGTTGTCCATGAGGAAGCGGGCGGCCATGGCCTCCTTCTCCCCCCGGGCCACCCACGTCTCCATGCCGTTCTGGCGGCCAAGACGGGAAAAGCGGCCCAACTGGAAGGTGCTGCGGTGGGCCTTGTAAAAATCCATTTCCTTTTGGGCTTCCTTCTTTTCGGCGTAGGTCAGGGTGCCGAGATCCATCTCCCAGCCCAAGGCTCCGAAGGCGGAGGTGTGGAACCGGGTGGAAAGGGGCGTATCCCGAAGGGTCTGCTGATGGGGCGCCTCGGAGATATGGGCCCCCATACTGGACACGGGATAGAGGTAGCTAAGTCCCCCCTGGATCTTCACCCGCTCGATGGCGTCGGTATCGTCGCTGGCCCATATTTGCTGGGAATAGCACAGCATGCCCAGATCGAACCGATTGCCCCCGGAGGAGCAGCTTTCAAAGAGGATGTGGGGCCGGGGGTAGAAGATGCGGCCCAGCACGTCGTACAGCCCCTTGATGTACTCATGGAAGAAGGCCCCGTTCTCGCAAAAGGGGGAATACATATCGGACATGTGCCGGTTCATGTCCCACTTCACGTAGGTGATGGAGGCGCTGTCCAATATGCGGCCCACGTTCTCCACGATGTAGTCCCTCACCGCCGGGTTGACCAAATCTAAAAGCAGCTGGTTCCGCCCGTAGGAGGGCTTGCGATTGGGCAGCTTCACCGCCCAGTCGGGATGGGCGCGATAGAGGTCGGAATTCTCGTTGACGCTTTCCGGCTCCATCCAGAGACCGAAGCTCATGCCCAGCCGATTGATCTTCGCGCAGAGGCCCTCCAGGCCGTGGGGCAGCTTTTTTCTGTCCACGGTGTAGTCCCCGAGACCCCCTTTGTCGTCGTTGCGGCCTTGAAACCAGCCGTCGTCCAGGACGAACAGCTCAGCGCCCGCCTTCTTCGCCCGCTTGGCCAGGGAGAGGAGCTTCCTCTCCCGAAAGGAAAAAAAACAGGCTTCCCAATCGTTGCAGAGCACCGGCCGCTCCTTTCCCTTCCAGTCGCCGCGAATCACATGCTGGTTGATGAAATCGTGAAAGTGGGCGGAGAGGCCGTTGAAGCCGCCATCGGAATAGGTCATGACCCCCTCCGGCGTCTCGAAGGATGCGCCGGGGGCCAGGGTATAGCGGAAGCAGCGGGGGCTGACGCCCGCCATGACGCGGACGAGGCCGTTTTCCGACTTCTCCACGGCGGTGTAGTGGTTGCCGCTGTAGAGGAGGTTGAAGCCCCAGCAGCGCCCCTGCTCCTCCGAGCAGTGTTTTTCGCTCAGCAGGACGCCGGGATTGTGCTTGTGGCCGGAGGCCCCGGTGCTGCCCTCGTTCACGTAGATGCCCGAAGCCACGGGCCGATCGTGCCGCCGGGCCTCCCGGATCCAGCCGCCGTCGAAGGTGGTGAAGGTGAGATCAAACGCGGGCATCATGTCCAGCATGTAGCTCATGAGCTTGTCGATGACCATGGGGGCGTCCCCCTGGTTCTTCAGCACCGCCCGCCGGGTGATGACGTCCGCGTGGGCGTAGACCGTGTAGATAAGGTCCAGCGACACAGGCGCCACCTTTTCCTTCATGTGGAGGATCAGGGTCTGGGCGTCGTCCCCGTAGGCCGTGGGCAAGGTCGCCATGGGCAGGGGGCCGGACAGGAGCTCGTGAGACTCATAGACGAAGTCGTTGGTGAAGGTCCCGTCAGGGAGCGTCAGCTCCGCCGGAGGATTGCGGAAGTCGCCCTTGCCCACGCCGCTCCACTCGAGAGCCATGTCGTCCAGGCAGTAGGTGTCGCTGCTCTCGTCGTACATTACGGAGGAGCCCCGGGCGATGGTGGTCTTGGTCGCCATGGCCGCTCCGTCCGCCATGGGTGCGGGGCCGCCGTAGTGGAGATGCTCCACATGGCCGAAGGGGGTCACCCGGAAGAGGTAGGCCGTATGGTCCGTCAAGAGTCGAAAGGTTTTGTCGCTGCATTCGATCATGTTGTCGCTCCTTATATCAAATACTCAATCGTTCCATTTGCTGTCCCCCGGCTCCTCGATGAGCACCGCCTCCCAGGGCATCAGCTGGCAGTCCAGCTTCTTCGTGCCGTGGGTGGAGAGGACGGGATGGCCCACCAGGGGGAGCCTCACCGGCGCGGGGGACCAGTTGATCGCCACGGTGAGGCGCTCGTTACCCAGCCGCCGCTCGAACTTGATCCAGTTCTTCTCCCGGCTGATGAGGCGAAAGCGGCCCTGCTTCAGGACATCGCTGCCGTTTCGGTAGGCTATGAGGGTCCTAAACCAGTTCAGCACGGAGTCGGGGTCATTCTCCTCCGTCTCTGCGTTAATGGTCACGTGGTTGCCGTTGACCTTCAGCCAGGGGGTACCGGTGGTGAAGCCCGCCTGCTCACCGGGGGTCCACTGCATGGGCGTTCGGGCGTTGTCCCGGCTGGCCCGCTTCATGCGCTCGAAGATCTGTTTGTCGTTCAATCCCAGCTTCTTCAAGGTCCCCACCATGTTCTTGGACTCCACATCCCGGATGTCCGCCATGGAAGTGTAATCGAAGTTGGTCATGCCCAGCTCCTCCCCCTGGTAGACGAAGGGGGTGCCCCGCAGGGTCAGGAGCATGGTCAAAATGGCCTTTGCTGACGCGGGGCTGCCGTCCCCGAAGCGACTTACGGACCGACCCTGGTCGTGGTTCTCGAAGTAAATGGTGTTCCAGGGCAGCTTTTTCTGCCACTTGATGAGGCTTTTGAACAGCCGCGGGGCCTTGAACTTCCGGGGCAGCCACTTGACCAGGAAGCAGTCGGCGTCCATATGCTCGAAGGAAAAGACCATATCAAGCTCCCCGTTGTTGGGGTCCGTCAGCTGTCGGGCCTTTTTAGGGGACACCAGCACCGTTTCGCCCACGGTGAAGCAGTCGTATTTGGAGAGCACGTCCCGGCGGAAGCGCTGCAGCAAATCATGGCAACCCGGCCGGGAGATGTAGTGTTCACTGCCCACCAGGGCGCCCTTGGGGAAGCCGTTTTTCAGGCTGTCCTTCCACAGGAGGTTGATGACGTCGCACCGAAAGCCCGACACGCCGCGGGAGAGCCAGAAGTCCATGACCTGTTCCACGGCTTCAATGACCGCGGGATTCCGGTAGTTGAGGTCCGGCTGGCCCTTGGCGAACAGATGCAGATACCACTCGTTCCGCACCTCGTCGAAGGTCCAGGCCCGGCCGCCGAAGAAGCTGGTCCAGTTGTTGGGAGGCCGGTTGCCCCGCCCGTCTCGCCAGATGTAGAAATCCTCGTAGGGGGCCTCCCGGCGGCGGCTCTTTTGGAACCACTCGTGCCCCGAGGAGGTGTGGTTGATGACCAGGTCCATGACGATCCGAAGCCCCAGGGCGTTGGCCTTCTCGATAAGCTCGTCCATGTCCCGGAGGGTGCCGAACTTGGGGTCGATGTCGCAGTAGTCGGAGATGTCGTAGCCGTTGTCTTCGCCGGGGGAGCGATAGACCGGGGAAAGCCAGAGGATGCCCACCCCCAGGGATTTGATATAGGGGAGCTTACGGATGATGCCGGGGATATCGCCCATGCCGTCGCCGTTGCTGTCGCAAAAGCTCATGGGGTAGATCTGATAGATCGCCTGTTCCTTCCACCACGTTGCCATAGGTGCCTCCTCGTTATGCAAAGACCGTGACCAGATACTTTGGGATCAGGTCGATGGGCTTATAGTTGAGCTTGCTGTAGCGGATGCCGTCGTCCCCCACGTCGTCCTCCCGGTTCACATAGGTAAAGCCCGTGCCCATAAAGTTCACGAAGGCCTGGGCCATGGCGGGGTAGGCTCCGGCGGCGTTCACGTCCGCCTTCTCCGCGTGGGCAAAGAGAGTGTCGCCCTTTACTTCGCCCACGGAAAGGGCCGTGATGCCCAGCCTGGTCACCAGGCAGGCCGCCCGCTGGTTGAGCTGGCAGGCCAGCTCGATCAAATCCATAGTGCCCTTCAGCTCGTTGTGCTCCACCTCGCTCATCTCGGGACGCTCCGCCTCGATCCGCTCCAAAAAGGCGATGCACTCTGGGAACATATCCTCGGTGATCTCCCGGCACTCCGCCTCCGGGAACTCCTTGTAGAACCGGTTCACATGGTTCTTCTGGCTGTGAAGCTTCTTGCCGCCGTAGGTGCGGAAGCTGTCCGCCTCATAGAGATAGTCGAACCAGTCCCGCTTCTCCTCGGCGAAGAACCGGCCCTCATACCGGGCTTCCAGAAGGGGCAGCTGATCCGCCCCCACACAGGCAAAGCGCAGCTCTTCGGAGAGCTCCCGGGCGTTCCGTTCGGCGGCGGCAAAGCCGGCGTTCACGTCCCCCGGACCCACCGGCACGGAATAGCAGCTGCCGATGCGCTTAAAGACGGACCGGGTCACCAGCGTGTCCCCGGCGATGGCAAAATGGGTTTGGAAGATGTTGCGCCACTGGAAGGTGACCCCCGCCGTGTTGTCGCAGATTCGGTTGGTACAGGCCGCAAAATAGGGCTCCAACGCCTCGATGTTCCGGCAATTCACCGGGATGAATTCGCTCATGCTTTCCCCACCCGGGGACCTCCTCCTCCGGGGCCTGCCTCAAGCCGGCCCTTTTGATGATCAGTATACCAAAGATTGTGAAGCTTGTGAAGCCTTTGGCAGCTTTTCCTTGACGGTGAAGGGAAAAGTGCTTACAATATCACAGTGAAAGCACCCCCCTTGAAAGGATCTCTATGCAGCTGATCGCCTTTGATCTCGATGGGACGCTGTGCAACACCATCGAGGATATCGCGCTCTCCCTGAACCGTTCCCTCCAAAAGCACGGCATCGCCCCCTATCCCCAGGATTCCGTGCAGGGCATGGTGGGCCGGAGCGTGGCCTATATGTGCCAGCGGGCCATGCCCCACGGCCGGGAGAACGACTGGAAGCCGGTCATGGACAGCTTCTTTGAGGACTACGCCCTCCACTTGCTGGATCACACCCGGCCCTACCCGGGCGTGGCGGAAGCGCTCCGCGCTTTAAAGGACAGGGGCTATAAATTGGCCGTGGTGACCAACAAACCCCATGCCCACGCGGTGCATATGATTTCGGAGCTGTTCCCGCCCCACGGGGAGCTCTTCTGCCAGGTCCAGGGCCAGAACAGCAAGTTCACATTGAAGCCCCACCCCGCCTCCCTCCAGTTCGTGCTGGACATGCAGAAGGTGAAGAACGCCAACGCCCTCTACGTGGGGGATTCGGAGGTGGACTTCCAGTTCGCCCGCAACAGCGGCCTCCACTTCTGCGGCGTCGCCTGGGGATTCAAGGGTCGTCCCTTCCTCGAAAACCTGGGCAGCGAATTCATCATCGACGAGCCCGGGGAGCTGCTCTGTGTCTTAGACCGGCTCGAAGGGATCCTATGATCGAACGAATAGTTTTACGCTTCTTTGGCAATGGATATAGCAGATGATCGAGGATACAGGTGAGGCCCTATGAGATTTAAGGAAAAACCATGGTATAATCAGGCGGTGGCCCTGTGTGTGGCTGTTGTCCTGTATGTGACGCTGACCAACTGGGCCCATGTGCGGGAGGCCGTCGGCACCTTCTGTCACTACTTCTCGCCGGTGATCTACGGCGCCATCATCGCCTATATCGTGAGCCCCCTTGCTCAGATGTTCGGCCGCACCCTGTTCAGCCGGGTGAAGAAGCCCAAGGCCAAGACCTTCCTCTCGAACCTGCTGGCCTTCGTGACCATCATCCTCTTTTTGGTGTTCCTGCTGCTGATGCTCATCCCTCAGCTCATCGAGAGCGTGGGCACCTTCGCCGGGAATTTGGACGGGTACGTGGCTTCCCTTCGGGAGATGCTGGAGAAGCTGGGCGTGTCCAAGTCGGTGCTGGACCTCGATCGGTTCATCAGCTCCTCCGAAGCCCTCATCGACACCATCACAGAGTTCGTGAAGGAGAATTTGAGCGTGATCCTCTCCACCTCCGTGGGCGTGGGCAAGGGAGCCGTCCAGTTCTTCATCGCCTTCTTGCTGTCCATCTACCTGCTGGCGGACAAAAACAGGATCAAAACGGGCGTGAAGCGGCTCATCACCGCCGCCTTCGGAGGCAAGAAGGCCGAGGATACCATCCGGGTCGTTCGCCGCTGCCACGTCATATTGAAGCAGTACATCGTCTTTAACCTGCTGGACAGCCTGATCGTGGGGGCCGCCAACGCCCTTTTCATGGTCATCGTGGGCATGCCCTATATCGGCCTCGTGTCCTTCGTGGTGGCCGTCATCAATCTGGTCCCCACCTTCGGCCCCGTCATCGGCGCCGTCATCGGCGGCTTCGTGCTCTTGATGGTGAACCCCTGGCATGCTTTGGCCTTTTTGATCTTTACCATGGTTTTGCAGACCATCGACGGATACATCCTCAAGCCCAAGCTCTTCGGGGATTCCCTGGGGGTGTCGGGCCTGTGGATATTGGTGGGCGTCATCGTGGGCGGCCGGGCCTTCGGCGTGGTGGGGATCCTGCTGGCCATCCCGGGCGTGGCTATTTTGGACTTCCTCTACCGGGAGTTCTTTTTGCCCTGGCTGGAAAAAAGGAGAAAGTCGTGAATCAAGGAGCTGTCGCCAAGAGACGACAGCTCCCTTTACTATCAACAACCCCCGGGCGCTGGTCCGGGGGCTTCATTAGGTTTGCATTACAAAGCCCAGAGAAGCACGGCCACGATCACCGTGCCCAGGATCATCAACGAGAAGCTCAGCTTCCATTTGCCGTTTTTGTTGAAGCCATAGAAGTCCGGCCAGGTCTGGTTTAGCACCACCCGGCTGAGGTACAGCCAGCCGTAGAGGAGCACGGGGAGGATCCCCAGGGGGATGACCCAGGCGCTGAGGCCCCGGTTTTCGAAGCAGAGGAAGGAGATAACGGCCAACAGAGGCGTGATCACGTGCATGATGATCTCCGTCCACTCCCCCAGCAGTCCCTCGATGCTTCGCGATGCGGGCAGCAGGAACAGGAACACCGTCAAGAAGGTCACCATCACCACCACGGTACCCATGTATTTTAGGGCAATCGCCCAGGACGGCATGGCGCCGAAGAGCTCGCAAATCATCAGCAAAAAGGCCGTGAAGGCACAGAACAGGTTGGAAAGCACCGTGAAATAGCGAAAGCTTTGGGGCAGCTTTTCCCGAGGCGTACGGCGGATAAGAGCGTCCAGCGCAATAAGGGTGATGAACACGATGGCTTCATTGATGACGGCGGACGGGACCATGGGTTGCCTCCTCATATGCTTTCTTTTGGGCATCATACCATATCCCGTCAATTCTGACAAGCAAGCGAAAAATCCTTGAATCATGGGGTTTCCTGTAGTATAGTAAGGATATCGAAGACGATTGCGAATGCTCAGGAAAGGAACCGCTGACCTATGAAAAAGCATGTTCGTCCCATTTTGGCCCTGCTGATGGTCCTCGCTCTGCTGCTGCCTCTCTTCCCTGCCCCCGCCGCGGGGGCCGAGGAAGGCGAAAACGCCAAAACCACCTACGACGAGAGCGTCACCTACACCATCGACTACGAGCCTGCGCCTGCCGCCGAACCGGAAAGCCAGGATGCGGACTTTGTGATCGGCGAGCTGCCCCTCTCTGCTCAAGGCTCCGCCACGCTGGAGGAGTCGGGCCTCGCCTATGCAGCGGAAGAAGGCGAACAGCCCGCTCAGGATGCCCAGGGCAACGGGCCCGGCACCGGCATTCTCTCCGGCTCCGCCGATCTGATGCCCCCGCAGCTGACCATCGAGGATATCCAGGCCATGAATCCGGACTCCCTGGTCATCGACTGCTACACCAACGAAGGGCATCTGTCCACCCTGGTGGGCAAATACTACGAGGGCAAGGTGACCAACCAGGAGGAGGGCATCGAGTCCATCCAGGGCCTGGCCGCCCTGCTGGGCCTTTCCAAGGGCTCTCAGTTCTTCGCAGTCTATAAGGAAACCAACGACAGGGGCTACACCTTCTACACCTACCAGCAGCGCTACGGCGGCATCACCCTGCGCTACGCCGCCTTGCGGGTGGTGGTGGATCCGGAGGGCTACACCGCGGGCCTGTCCTGCTCCTTCGTGCCCAACGTGGGCATTGTCTCCCAGGAACCCAAGATCACCGCGGATGAGGCGGTGGAGATCGTGAAAAAGCGGTTCGCCAAATTCAATTTGACCTATTATCCCGAGCAGACGGTGCTCATGGCCGTGCCCTACAGCGGCATTGTGGTAAATTGCTACATCGTCTACACCAACAACCCGGACAATCACCCCGGCTTCGACATCCCCTACTATGAGCATCTGGTGTCCACGGACGGCACGTATATCACCATCATACCCGCCACCTCCTTTGCCACCCCCGGCGGCGACGCCGTGGACAACAGCTACTACTTCGAGGGCATGCAGGTGGAGACCCTGACGAAGACGGTGAGCCTCAACGACGGCACCACCCGGGAGGTCAGCGTGTCCATCAGCTACAACCCCCGGAACAACAAATACTATCTCATGGACCCCAGCCGGAAGATCGCCGTGGCCCAGTACTACGACTTCAACTATGACTACTACACCGTCAACTTCGTCACCAGCGACACCATAGACGGCTGGTCCGACAACAATCTGATGGCCTACGCCAACTACTGCATCGTGTACGACTTTTACCTTAGCCACGGCATCCGCTCGGTGGACGGCTTCGGCACCCCCATCCTGGTCACCGTGGGCTACTGCGAGGAGGACGGCACCCCCATCGACAACTGCTGCTACTACGGCATCAACCAGGGCTGGGCATGCCTTTCCGTATCCGACGCCAACCGCTCCAGCGACTGTGTGGACGTATGCGGCCATGAGTACACCCACGGCATCACCCGCCACTCCATGCAGGGTATCTACTACCAGAACGAGACCGGCGCCATCAACGAGGCCTACAGCGACATCATGGGGAACCTGGCGGAGATGAGTTTGGGCTACACCACCGACAAGTCCTGGCTCTACGAGGAGCGCAGCGGCGACTATATCCGGAACCTGGGGAACCCCAACGACCGGGAGCAGCCCGCCTACGTGGGCGACGCCTACTATCGGCCCCCGGTGAGGACCCCGGACTTCAGCCTCAACGACTACGGCGGCGTCCACTACAACAACTCCCTCATCGGCCACATCGCCTATTTGATGGACCAGACGGGTATGAGCTATGAACAGCAGATCGCCATGTGGATCAACTCCATCGAGATCATCAACCCCCTGTCCAACTATGAGGATCTTCACGCCGCCCTGCTCTTTGCCCTGAAGATCAACGGCCTGCTGCAGGAGTACGGCCCCGCCCTCAACAAGGCCTTCAAGGACGCCGGTCTCAACGAGAACTGGAACAAATCATACCTGACCGCCACCAAGGCGGGCTATGGCCGGATCACCTTCGAGACCGACGAGACCATTGCCGCCAACATCGCCCAGGCCTACTTCTATGACGAAAACAACACCATGACCATGGGTATCCCCGATATCAACGGCACGGTGAGCGTACTGCTCCCCGCGGGCAAATACAGGATCCAGTTCGCCACCCTCATCAGCGACAAGGTCACCAGCTATATCTATACCGCCAATGGCTGGAGCACCTCCGGCGGCAGCGCGGCCACCGTCGCCGTCTCTGACGGCTCGGTCACGAACCTTTTGGGCACCTCGGAGAAGCCCAAGGCGCAGGCCTCCAACAAGCTGGAGCTGGTCAAATACGACGGCGGCTACTTCTCGATTCTGATCCCCAAGGGCTGGAAGATGGAGACCCTGGGCGAATACGCCGCCTGGGGCATGAAGATGTACGACCCCAACGACAGGAGCTGCCAACTGTATTTCTGGAACTACATGGCGCCGCTGCATCGGTCCGCCACCGCTCGCCAGGTATGGGCCAAGGTCAACGAGGTCATCGGCAACGGGCCGGTCCTCTCCTCCATCGACGTGATCGGCGTTTTGAACTGCTGGAACTACTGCGGCCAATATCAGGCCTACTATGAGGGACGGAAATACTTCGACGATCTCTATGACATCAGCATCCTGGGCGGCATCTATTACGACGGATACTACGGCAAGTACTGGAATGACACGGTGGAATCGGCGTGCCTGGCTCACTGCACGTCGGAATTCGGCGACGAGTGCTTCCTGTCCATGACCACCGCCCTGGTCAATCTGGACGTGACCCGAAGCGCGGGAAGCTATTCCTTCTACACCGCCTTCGATATGACCGGCATCATGGCGCCCGTGGAGCGATATCCCGAAGTGTTCGAGGATTTGCTCACCTGCCTCAAGAGCCTCCGCTTCACCGATGCGTACATCGCGGCCTCCCAGGCGACCCAGTTCCCCATGGCCCCTCAGGCCACCATCACGGAGAACACGGAATTCATCACCAAGGTTCACATCGCTGTGCTGCAGAAGGTGGCGGGATAATAGATCGCATGTACAGCAAAACCGCCGGGCACATCGCCCGGCGGCTTGCTTTTTTTGTTTAGATTTCTTCTCCCAGCCAGGTTTTGAGGTATTCTGCCTTGCGTCGGTCGAATCCGTCGCGGCCGGAGATGGGATGCTCGAACAGGTCCAGCACCGTCCCCGCCAGAATCTTCGGCGGGCAGAGGCAGGCGTTCTCTTCGTTCACCACGGCGAAGTCGTCCCCGTGGAACCGGCCTGAAACGCCGGTGAAGCCGAACTGGACCGTGGGCAGCAGGGTGGAGAGGTCCCCCACGTCCCCGGAGGCGCCCGAGATGAAGTTTTCCAAAATGTCTCCCTCGCCGCAGAGGAGGCGCATATTCTCCTTCACCAGCGCGTTGATCGCCTTGCTTTGTCTTAGGGGCAGAAAGCCCGGGCGGCGAACGACCTCCGTCTCCACGTCCATGGCCTCGCCGCATTTTTGCAGACATTTTTCGATCAGGTCCGCCGCGGTGAACAGGGCGTGGCTATTCTGAGCCCGGACGTAGGTCTCCACGACGGCGTGATCGGGCACAATGTTCACCGTCCCCAACCCTTCGGAGATGACCGGCTGTACGTTCACCCCGTCCCTGGGGTCGAACCGGTCCTTCAAAAAGGCGATGGCCGTTTGCGCCAGCAGAGCGGCATGCTGAGCGTTCTTCCCCGCGAAGGGGGCCACCCCCGCATGGGCGCCCCGGCCCGTGTAGGCGGCCTTGAAGATGACAAAGCCCTTCAGGGTGGAGCCCACGTCGAACCGGCAATTCGGCTCCCCGGAGGCATGGCAGGAGAGGACGCAATCGACCCCGTCAAAAACGCCCGTCGCGATCATGTCCTGCTTGCCGGAGGGATGCTTCACCAGCCCCTGCCGAATGAGGTCCTGCCGGTAGCCAAAGTCGATCATCTCCTCCGCCGGGGTAAAGATCACCTTCACGATTCCGTTCAATGGCTCGTCCTTTAAGGCTTCGATCAGCGCCAGGGCCGCCGAAGTTTGCAGGTTGTGGCCGCAGGAATGGATGCGCCCCTCCCCTGCCTTTTTAGGCAGAGCGTCCATGTCCGCCACCACCGCCACCACGGGGTCGCCCGCTCCCAGGGTCACCATAAGGCCCGTGTAGCTCACGGGTTCATAGGGGACGCCCCAGCCGTCCAGCCATTCCCGGATGAGCCGATTGGTCTCTAACTCCCGATACCCCAGCTCCGGGGTGTCGAAAAGGCGGCGACTGCGGGCCAGAACGGCGGCCGCGTTTTGGTCGATCTTCTCAAATACTCGCTGCTTTTGCCCGTTCATGCCCATGTCAGGCTGGTGCCCGCCCCCGCTTCCTCAATGTGCATCGTATTCCCCATGGCCACCTTCACACTGAGGGCCGTACAATGGCAGGGATACAGGTTGGGAATGTTCTCTCCCTTCAGGTACTCGATGGCCCGCCTGGACCGCTCATCCAGCTCCCTTAGGTGGAAGCCGCCGATGACACCCAGGACCTGGCTTTGACCCGTGATGTTCTTCGCCTGCTCGAGGATATTAACGATGCCGCTGTGGGAGCAGCCGGTAATCACATAGACTCCCTCCCGCCCCCGGTAAGCAAGGGCGGTGTCGTCCGGGGTCAGGTCCAATCCCTCCTCCCCCTCTCGCAGAGCCGGGTCCTGGTCCTGGGCATTCGTCCGAGGGATGGCGCCGAGATAGAAGAGGTTTTCCGTCAGGGCCAGGGGCTCTGCCGTCAGATGGAGATCGAAATACCGCTCCACTCTCTGCCTCGGATAGGGGCAGCCGATCATGAGCCCATGGGACATGACCCGCCGGAAGAGGGCCGGATGGGCCACCAGCAGGGGCCTGGGGCCCTCGATGAAGAAGGCCTCAAGGCCCTTGGTGTGGTCGTCGTGGCAGTGAGAGAGGACGACCCCGTCCACATCCCGCCAGCTGATCCCCAAAGCTTCCGCGTTCTTGGCGAAGATGCCGAAATAGCCCGTGTCCAGCAGAAACCGCTTCCCCTCCGCCTCGATAAGGCAGGAGAATCCCGGCTCCCCCAGGAGGTATTTGTCGATCAGAGTGTTGTTGTCGGAGAGAACCGTGAGCTTCATGGATCAGACGTTCAGCAGGAAGGCGTGATAGGCCTTGACGGCTTCGTAGAGGTCCGCCTTGCTGATGATCTCCCAGGGGGCGTGCATGGAAAGGACCGCCACGCCGCTGTCGATGACGTCCATGCCATAGAGGGCGCAGATGTAGGCGATGGTGCCGCCGCCGCCCTGGTCCACCTTCCCCAGCTCCGCCGTCTGGAAGCAGACCTTATTGTCGTCCATGATGGCGCGGAGCTTGGCCATATACTCGGCGTTGGCGTCATTGCTGCCGCTCTTGCCCCGGGAGCCGGTGTACTTGTTGAAGCACACGCCCCGGCCCAGGAACGCGGCGTTCTTCTTCTCGAACATGCCCGCATAGGAGGGATCGTAGCCCGCGCTCACGTCGCAGGAAAGCATACGGCTGTTGGTGAGGCTGCGACGGAGCTTCAGCTCGCTGTAGCCGCCCACCTTGTCCATGATCTCCGCCACGGCGTTCTCAAAGTAGCGAGCCCGCATGCCCGTGGCGCCCACGCTGCCGATCTCCTCCTTGTCAGCGAGGATGCAGCAGCAGGTGTATTTCGGGGTGTCGGTGATCCTCAGCATGGCCTCGATCTGGGCGTAGGCGCATACCCGATCGTCGTGACCGTAGCCCAGGACCATGCTCCGATCCAAACCGAAATCCCGGCTCTTCCCCGCGGGGACCACCTCGATCTCGGCGGAGAGGAAGTCCTCCTCCTCCATGCCGTACTTCTCCTTTAAAATGGCCAGAATGGCAGCCTTCACCGGCTCCTTCTCCGCATCCTTCAGGGGCTTGCCGCCCACGATCACGTCGAGAGCCTCCCCTTCGATGACCACGGAAGCCTTCTTATCCATCTGGGTGGCGGAGAGGTGAATCAAGAGGTCCGAGATGCCCACCACCGGGTCGTCCTCGTCCTCGCCGATGACCACGTCCGCCACAGTGCCGTCCTTCTTGGCCACCACACCGTGAAGGGCCAGGGGCAACGTGACCCACTGATACTTCTTGATGCCGCCGTAATAGTGGGTGTCCAGGTACGCCATGTCCGTATCCTCATAGAGGGGGTTCTGCTTCAGGTCCATCCGGGGGCTGTCGATGTGGGCGCCCACGATGTTGAGGCCCTTGTCGAGAGGCTCGGTGCCGATGATGTAGAGCTGGATGGCCTTGTTCATGGTGTTCACATACACCCGGTCCCCGGCCTTCAGGCTCTCGGCCTTCTCAAGGTCCACGTACCCGGCCTTCTCCGCCCGGGCGATGGCCTCCCGCACACATTCCCGCTCGGTCTTGCCGTGGTCCAAAAATGCCCGGTAGGCCTTAGCGAGGTCCATGACCTTCTTCTCTTCCCGTTTCTTATAGGTGGTCCATGCGTTGACTCGTTCCATAGTTGCCTCCTTATTCTTGCTTTTGTTCCAGTATACGCCCTGTCCGGGGAAAAGTAAAGCTGGTATTTCTGACTGTCATAGAAGGCGGCAGACCATTTGCGGCTGCAGGAGTCTGTATCCACTGGTAGGCAGAAATGGCGCAAACCGCCATTTCATTGTCGAGGAGTTCCCGCTGGTCATGGAGTGCGAGCTCAACGAAGTGGTGAGCAACGGCAGCTTCTACTGCATCGTGGGCAAGATCGTCAACGTGAAGGCGGAGGAGGCCGTGCTGAACGAGAAGGGCAAGGTGGCGCCGGAGAAGCTGAACGCCATCCTCTTCGACCAGTTCCAGAACGGGTACTACGCCATCGGCGAGCAGGTGGGCCGGGCCTGGCATGCCGGCGCGGGGCTGATGAAGAAGTAAAAGGAAGTATTTAAAAAAGCCCGCACCTTTCATGAAAGAAAGGTGCAGCCAAAGAACTTTCAAGAAGGGGACTATGCTTCGCGCACAGTCCCCATTGGTATTCTTGGCTTTTCTTTTTGCGCCGCTTTTTCTTTTCTCCTTGATAAGAAAAAGCGGCAAAACAAGGATTTTACCCAGCCACCTCCACGCCCTCGATCTTCACGGCGAAGGGGCCGGTGTAGTTTAGCGTGTCGTAGCGCTCGGTGGAGAAGATGAGGTTCCCCTGCTTCTCGGGCAGGCTCCCGTTGATGGAACCGCCGGTGAGGATCTGGACGCCATCCTCGGTGTAGAGGTACGCCAGGCGAATTTCGCCGCCGAAGTGGCCCGTGAAGGCGTCCATCTGGAAGTCAGAGAAGGATACGGGGCAGAGGCAGCCACGGCGCAGGTCGTCCAAGGCCACGATGCCGTTATTCACACCGATTCGCTCATAGTAGCCCGTGGGCTCGATGCCCAGATACTGGCAGAAGCGGTTGGCGCCGTAGATGAGCTGCAGCTTGCTGTTCTTGACCAAGGGCCGCTCCACCATGGGGATGCCCTCGTTGGAATAGGGAGCGAGGGGCAGCAGCGTCAAATCCAGCTTCTCCCCCTGCACATCCTCGCCCTGGACGGCTTTGCCCACGGCCCAGTCGGAGTAGTGGGCGTAGACGTAGGGCGCAAGGGCCCGCTCCGTGTAGTATTCCATGATGGTCGCCACCTGGTCCCCGGAGAGGACCACCGAATAGGTGCCGGCCTGGGGCGACTTCTGGGCGGACGCCCTATCCCGGACCGCGGCGATGGCCTGCCGAGCCTTGGCGGTGAGGGCCTCGGCGTTAAGATCCGCATAGTCGAACTGGAAGAACTGCTCCACGTCCTGGGGGGCCTTGCACTGGGTCACGAACTCGCCCTTGACCTCGTAGCGGGTGTAGGCAACGTCCACGCCCGCGCTGGAAAGGATGCCCACCCGGCTTTTGATGGCAAAGATCTCCGCGCTGTTGATAAAGGCGTCTTCGTCGGTGTCGGCGGCAAAGAGAGCCTCCGCCATGAGCAGGGCGTCCTCTTCGAGGGGCCGATCCGCCAGAGTGGAGGGCATCTCCACAGGGGCTTCCTTTTGCCCGGCGTACAGCTCGAAGGCAGGATTTTTCACGAACTGGGCCGCGAACCAGGCGCCCTTCAAGCTTTTTTTCACCTCTGCGGGGGTCATGCTCTCCAAGATCTGGGCGGTAGACATGCCCCTGAGCTTCATCCCGTCCACCTCCAAATCTCGGTAGACGGTGACGGTGCAGCCGGTGGTGCGCTTGGTGCGGCGCATGTCCAGAGTCTTTTGGATGAAGAACAGCTCCGCGGACTCGGTCTCGGTGCTCTCGATCTGGAAGTTAGCAATATTCAGCGCCTGCAAGACGTTCAAAATGATGTCGCGCATATTCTTTCTCCTTCCTTAGCCCAAGCGAATGCGGGCCTTGATGCAGGGGCCGCCGTCAGAGACCTTGACCCATTCCTTCCAACCCTTGCCGCACATGCCGCCGCCCTCCAGGGCAAAGTCCTTGGAGACCATGGTGATGGACTTTAGCAGATCCGGCACATAGCCCGTGAGCACGATGGGCGAGAAGATGCGGCCGGTGAGCTTCCCGTCCTTGATCTCCCGGGCCACGTTCACCATGCACTGGATGCCCCAGTTCTTGGGATCCTCCATGCCGCTGCTGGGATTGTCCAGCAAAAACCCGTCCTTCACGGAGGCGATCATGTCCTCGAAGGTGTCGGCGCCGGGTTCGAAGTAGGTGTTGGTCATGCGGGTGTAGGCCTTGCGCTCGAAGCTCTCCCGGCGGCCGTTGCCCGTGGGCTCGGTATTAAGGTGCATGGCGCTCTGAGCGTCAGAGATGCCACGCTTCAGGATGCCCTTCTCGATGATGATCGTGTCGTGGGCGAGGACCCCCTCGTCGTCGAAGAAGTAGGAGCCCGTGTCCCGCTTCACGGCGGCGCCGTCGTGCATGGTGATAAGGGGCGAAGCCACATACTGACCGATGAATTGCTTCGCCTGGGCCCGATCCTTCACGAACATATCCATCTCCACGCCGTGACCGAAGGCCTCGTGGACGATCATGCCCGTGACGGCGGGGGTGCACACGCACTCATACTCGCCGGGGACCATGCTCTCGCTGCCGATGAGCTCCAGAGCGCTTTTCACGGCGTTGTCCAGCTTCCCGTGGATCATGTCCAGCACCTCGGCCCCGGCCAGGTCGGATGCGCCGTCGTAGTAGCCCACGATGTCGTCCTCCTTGGGGCACATGACGTAGAGGCTCCCGTCGCTCCACAGCAGGTTTTGCTCCAGATCCCGATGGGGGGACAAAAAGAGCTTGTGTATCTCCTGGAATTCAAAGCTAACGGTGCAGTCGATGATCCGCTCGTCCCGGCCCTTGGCCTCGTCCCGGATGGCGTTGAGGGCGGCGAGGATGGCCTCGTCCCCCTTCTCGTCCGGGTGGATGGCATACTCGCTGCTCTTCAAGAGCACCGCGGGCTCGTCGGGGATCTCGTTATACTCGCTGAGGGTCAGCCCCTTCGGCAGCTTTCCGGCCAAAGGCATGAGCCGCCCCTCCACCTCCGACACGATGGCGGGGATGGCCGCCTCGTCCAGGTGAGTGAAGGAATATTCCCCGTAGGAGCGACCGTCGTAGACCTTCAGCACGAAGCCCCGACGGGTGAACAAATCGTCCTCCCCGGCCCGAACGCCCGTGTTGCCCACGTGGTATTCCTTGCTCCGGGTGTCGGCCGCCAGCACGGACGCATAGCCGTACCTCTCGGTCAACTGCCCGATGAGCGATTGCAGCAGAGGCTTGGCCGCCTGCAAAAACGCGCTGCGCTGTACCTGCATTCTCTTACCTCCCATGGTTTTTTTCTATCATACCAGCATTTCTGGCCGGATTCAATACGCACGTTCTTGTATATACAAAGTCGCGCCGGTCATCAATTTCAACAAAACGGTGAAGTTAGCCATACCGCCTCTTGAAAAAGGGAATCTTCCATCCTATAATAAACTGATTTAATATGGAGGCAAAGAGCATATGACAAAAATAGACATCTTCTCCGGGTTTCTCGGCGCGGGGAAAACCACCCTCATCAAGAAGCTGATTGCGGAGGCGTACCAGGGCGAGAAGCTGGTGCTGATCGAGAACGAGTTCGGCGAGATCGGCATCGACGGCGCGTTCATGCAGGACGCGGGCATTCAGGTGAACGAGATGAACTCCGGCTGCATCTGCTGCTCGCTGGTGGGCGACTTCGGCCGGGCGCTCAAGAAGGTTTTGGCGGAGTACGCCCCGGATAGGATCTTGATCGAGCCCTCGGGCGTGGGCAAGCTCTCCGACGTGATCGGCGCCGTGGAGCGCATCGACTCCCACGACATCGCCCTCAACAGCTTCACCACCGTGGTGGACGCCAAGAAGGCCAAGGTCTACATGAAGAACTTCGGCGAATTCTTCAACAACCAGGTGGAGAGCGCCAGCGCCATCATCCTGAGCCGGACCCAGGACGTGAATGAAGCGAAGCTCAGCGAGGTTTTGGAGCTGCTTCGGGCGCATAACCCCAATGCGGTCATCATCACCACCCCCTGGAGTGAGCTCTCCGGCCAGGCCATCCTGTCCGCCATGGAGCGCAAGGACACCCTGGAGGCCGCCCTCAAGGAGCTCGCTGAGATGGCTCATGATGACGACGATGAGGACGAGTGCGACGACCCCGAATGTGAGTGCCACCATCATCACCACCACGACGACGAGGATGAGGACGAGCACGAGCACCACCATCACCATCATCATGACGGTGACGATGAGGACGAGCATGAGCACCACCATCATCACCACGACGACGATGGGGAATGCGACGATCCGGAATGCGAATGCCATCATCACCATGACCATGGCCATGAGGACGAGCATGAGCACCACCATCATCACCATCATCACCACGGCCACGACGCCGACGAGGTGTTCACCAGCTGGGGTGTGGAGACGGCCAACAAGTATAGCCAGGAGGAGATCGAGAGCATCCTGACGAAGCTCAACGACGCAACTGTCTACGGCGCCATCCTGCGGGCGAAGGGCGTGGTGGCAGGCACCGACGGCCAGTGGATCCACTACGACTTCGTGCCCGAGGAGCAGCAGGTCCGCACGGGCCCCGCCGCCTTCACGGGCCGCATCTGCGTCATCGGCTCCCAGCTCAAAGAGGACGCCCTCAAGGCGTTGTTCCGGGTGTAAGCTATGGAAGATATCCCCGTATTCCTGTTCACGGGCTTTCTGGACGCAGGCAAAACGTCCTTCGTCCAGAGCCTGCTGGAGGATAAGGAATTCAACAACGGCCAGCCCACATTGGTGATCCAATGCGAGGCGGGCGAGGAAGAGCTATCCCCCGACCGTTTCCCCAAGAAGGGGAAGGTGAGCGTCGTTTCCATCGACAGCGAGAACAGGCTCACGGAGGGGCACCTGCTGGCTTTGACCAAGCAATACAAGCCCGCCCGGATCATCGTGGAATACAACGGCATGTGGCTCAACAACAGCCTCTTCCAGGCCCTGCCCGAAAGCTGGTCCATCGCGGGCGAGACGCTGTTCTTCGACTCCACCACCTTTGCCGTCTACAACGCCAACATGCGGCAGCTGGTGGTGGATAAGCTTCGCACCGCGGAGCTGGTGCTATTCAACCGGGTTACGGAGGAGACGGACAAGATGGCCCTCCACAAGATCGTCCGGGCCATCACCCGCCAGGCGGACATCGCCTATAGTTACGACAGCGGCAAGACCGAGTATGACGAGATCGTGGATCCCCTGCCCTTCGACGTGGACGCGCCCATCGTAAAGGTGGAGGACAAGGACTACGCCCTGTTCTATCAGGACCTGGTGGAGGACTTCAAGAAATACCACGGCAAGGTGGTGGAGTTCACCGCCCTGGTGGCCCGGAACAACCGCATGCCCAAGGACACCTTCGTGGCCGGCCGGCAGCTCATGCAGTGCTGCGCCGCGGACATCCAGTTCGCCGCCTTCGCCTTCAAGTGGGACAATGCAGCCTCCCTCCAAAACCAGGGCTGGTACAAGGTGACCGCCAAGATCGAGGTCCGCTTCTCCACCATCTACGGCAAGAAGGGCCCCGTGTTCAACGTGCTCGCCATCGAGCCTTGGCAGGAGCCCGAAGAGCCCGTGGCCACGTTCTATTGATCCCTTTTCCTTCGCACAGGTTTCCTTTTCCCTGAAAAGGAACAACTGCGCAAAAAGGCCAAAAAAACAGAAGACTATGTGCATGACGTAGTCTTCTTTTTTAGGTATCACCTTTGGGCGACCTTTCTCCTGTATTCAAAGAGAAAAAGGCGCAGCAGAAAGGTTATTCGTCTATCAGCTCGTCCTCTATCTCGTCCTCGTCCACCCAGTCGGGGTTT
>R21__coassemble_67_pt1 | contig 86033 bp, 80 predicted proteins | sample R21__metabat2_low_PE_052 | metagenome-assembled genome bin R21 | reverse complement strand
ATGACTTGACTTTTCCCCCTTCCCTGGGTATACTTATCCCAACAACCAAAGGAGCATTTCAACCAAGGCATGCGCAACTGATCACTATTGAACGCAACACAAACACCCCTCGGCGCTGAGGCGTCGATGTATGTATGCGCTCAAACGGATCACGACCGCAGGCTTTTTCTATTCTGCCGGTGTGTTTTCGTGAGCGCGGAACAGGAGGCAGATATGCTGCAAATTAGAAATCTGACCATACGATCGAGAAAGGACGACCGGCTGCTTGCCGACGCCCTCTCCTTTACGCTACACAAGGGCGAGCGGGCCGCCCTCATCGGTGAGGAGGGTAACGGAAAGTCAACGCTCCTCAAATGGATATTCGACCCACGAATGGTGGAAAGCTACGCTGAAGTCCGCGGCCAGCGGGTCCTGGACGGCAAGATGGGCTATCTCCCTCAGGAGCTGCCCGCTGAGGACAAGGCCCAGCCCATCTGCGCTTTTATGGAGGGCGCCTGCGGGTACTATTCCCTGTCCCCCCGGGAAATCAGCGACGTTGCGCAACGTCTCGATCTCTCCCCCTCCCTGTTTGAGGAGGCCCGCCCTATGGAGACCCTTTCCGGTGGTGAACGGGTGAAGGTCCAGCTGGCCGCGCTGCTGTTAAGTCAGTGTGACATACTGCTGCTGGACGAGCCCTCCAACGACCTGGATCTTGAAACGCTGGAATGGCTGTCCGGCATTATGCAGAGCTTCCCGGGGGCTATCCTCTATATCTCCCACGACGAGGTGCTGCTGGAGGAAACGGCGGACGTGATCATCCACCTGGAGCAGGTGCGAAGAAAGACCATCTGCCGCTCCACGGTGTCTCGAGAGGGGTACCAGGCCTATATGGACCGGCGGGCGCGACAGCTTGCCCATCAGGAGCAGCAGGCTCGATTCGAGAAGGCCGATTTTCAAAAGAAGAAGGAGCGGTATCTCTCCATCTACAACGCTGTGGAGCAAGCCCAGGACAGCATCTCCCGAGCGGACCCCTCCACCGGGCGGCTGCTGAAGAAGAAGATGCACACCGTGAAATCCATGGGACGACGCCTGGACAAGGAGGAAGAAAGCCTGACCCAGCTTCCCGAGGCGGAATGGGCCATTTTGCCCAAGTGGGAGCCGGGCATCGAGCTTGCCCGAGGTAAGGTGGTGCTTGACTTTGCACTGGATGAGCTACGCCTGGGGGAACGGCTATTGTCCAGGGATATCCGCCTCAAGATAACCGGACCAGAAAAGGTATGTATCCTGGGGCCCAACGGCTGCGGCAAAAGCACACTGATGGATCAAATCGCCCGAGAGCTCCTTTCCCGCAAGGATATCCGCTGTACCTATATGCCCCAGCGCTACGGCGAAGGCGTCGATTACGGCATGCGACCGGAGGAATTCCTTGCGCCGGACGGGGACAAGCAGAGCGTCACAAAAGCCCGGATATACCTGGGCAGCATGAAATACACCACGGACGAGATGAGCCACCCGGTCAACGACCTTTCCGGCGGACAGCGGGCGAAGCTCCTGCTGCTCAAAGCCATATTGGACAGGAGCAATGTCCTGTTGTTGGACGAGCCCACGCGAAACTTCAGTCCCCTCTCCTGCCCCGCTGTCCGCAGGCTTCTTGCGGCGTTCCCCGGCTGCATCCTGGCCGTGTCTCACGATCGGAAGTTCATTCAGGAGGTCACGCCGGTGCTCTACTCGCTCACGGAGAACGGGCTGGTGCGCGTTTACCAAAGCTGACAGGGAGGCGTCCCAACGACGCCTCCTCTTTGTGTTGTGTATTGATTATTGGTTTGCCATGCGGTAGATATTCGCCATGTCTTCTTCATAGAGGACCCGAGCGCTGCCCACCTTGCCGCCGGTGGCCAGGGCGCAGTTGCGGGCGAGCAGCAGCACGTCCTCCTCTGAGATGGTCCTATCCAGCAGCTCCCCGAGGGTCACCGGAATGCCTATGGAGCGGAAGAAATCTTCCATGGCGGCGATGCCAGCTAACGCCGTCTCCTCATCGGACACGGCGGGCGATACGCCCATGACATTCACGGCAAATTTCACGAACCGGGGCAGGCAGCTTTTATACACATATCTTGCCCAGCTGGGCCAAACCGCCGTGAGCCCCGCTCCGTGGGTGACGCCATAGAGCGCACCCAGCTCATGCTCCAGCCGATGGGAGGCAAAGTCGTTAGCGTCGTTCCCGCAGCCTGTGAGACCATTATGTGAGAGGCTGCTGGCCCACATGACCTCCGCTCGCGCCTGATAGTTTTCAGGGTCCCTGTGGAGTATATCGGCGTACTTCATGACCGTGCGCAGCAGTCCTTCCGCCAATGCGTCCGTGATCTCCATCTTACTGCCGTTTGTAAAGTAGCGCTCCATGGTGTGCATCAGGATATCGGAGCAACCGGCTGAGGTCTGATAGTCCGGCAGCGTCATGGTCAGCTCCGGGTCCATAATGGCGAACTTCGGCCGACACAGATCGCTATTATACCCCCGCTTCTTGCCCTCATAGGAAATGACGCTGCTGTCGCTCATCTCGCTTCCGGCGGCGGCGATGGTCAGCACCACCCCCAGGGGAAAGAAGGCTTTGGCCGTCCGCGTATGTTCATACAGATCCTTCACGTCGTGTTCCGGCTCGCCCAGAGCATAGGCGATGGCCTTGGAGGAGTCGATGACCGAGCCGCCGCCCACAGCCAGGATGAAGTCCACGCCGTTGGTCTTAGAAAGTTCGATTCCCTCATACACCTTCTCCAGCTGTGGATTGGGCACCACGCCGCCCAGCTCCACATGGAACAATCCAGCCTCGTCCAGGGACGCCTTCACCCGGTCGAGAAGCCCTGAGCGGACCACGCTGCCGCCGCCGTAATGGATCAGCACCCGTTGGCCGCCGAAGGAACGCACCAACGCCCCCACCTGCTCCTCCGTCCTGTGACCAAAGACGACCTTTGTGGGCGTATACAGCGAAAAATCTCCGTTCATAGTTAGCCTCCCGCACGATGATGAAACCAGTATACACGATAGACGATTCATTTTCAAACATACATTTAAAAAAATATGAAATCAACGCTGTACAAATCCATTTCAATCTGATAAAATCATTTCGTCAATATATGATAGGGTTTTATTTTTCTGTTCCGGCACCCAATGGATTGTTGGACCTACTGGGTCTTGCAATAAACAAATGACAGGAGGAAGAAACTAAATGAAACGCTTTTTGGCTGTTGTGATGTGCCTGCTGATGGTATTTGCTATTGTTGGCGTCAAGGCTGCCAAGGCAGATGCGGCGGACGTCAAGGTCGGCATCATCCTGGTGGGCGACGAGAACGAAGGCTATACCTACGCGCACATCGAGGGCATCAAGACGGCCCTGAAGAACTGCGGCATTGATGAGAGTCAGGCCATTTGGAAGTATGTCATTCCTGAGGACGCCACCTGCTACGACACTGCGGTTGACCTGGCCGAAGATGGCTGCAACATCATCTTCTCCAACAGCTACGGTCATCAGTCCTTCATGGTGCAGGCTGCCGAAGAGTATCCCGATGTGATCTTCGTTCCCTGCACGGGCGACACGGCCAACGTCTGCGGTCTGCCCAACGTGGTCAACATGTTCCCCCAGACCTATCAGTCCCGCTACGTCTCCGGCGTGGTTGCCGGCCTGAAGCTCAAGGAGCTCATGGACGAGGGCAAGGTCACCGATCCCTATGTGGGCTATGTGGGTGCTTATACCTATGCCGAGGTGGTTTGCGGCTACACCGCCTTCTTCCTGGGCATCCGCTCCATCGTTCCCGATGCGCACATGGATGTGCAGTACACCGCTTCCTGGTTCGATCTGAACAAGGAGAATGAGACCGCCAAGGCCCTTATGGCCAAGGGCTGCGTCATCATCGGTCAGCATGCTGACTCCACCGGCGCCCCCACCGCCGTCCAGGCTGCTCTGGAGAATGGCGAGATCCACTACAGCGTCGGCTACAACGTGGACATGCTCTCCGTTGCCCCCGATGCCGCGCTCACCAGCGCTCAGAACAACTGGTCCGTTCTGTACACCAACGTGCTGGAGGACTTCATCGCCGGCAAGACCGTTGCCCATGACTATACCGCGGGCTACGAAGCCGATGGCGTCATGATCTCCGAGCTGGGCAAGTCCTGTGCCCCCGGCACCGCCGAGAAGATCGAAGAAGTGATCAAGGGCATCAAGGACGGTACCATCAATGTGTTTGACGTTTCCACCTTCACCGTGGGCGGCAAGGCCATGGATTCCTACGTCTTTGACTTCTCCACCATGAACTCCGACTACACTGCCGTGCAATATGTGGGCGAAAAGATCGAGACCATCACCGATGGCTTCTTCCATGAGTCCCTCTATCGCAGCGCGCCTTACTTCGATCTCAGGATCGACGGTATCACCGAGCTGAACAACTGATCCTTGCCCCATGGGGGTGGCTGTTTCGGCAGCCACCCCTTTTCTTTTTCAAATTATGATTGAGGAACGGCAAAAATCTTTAAAATCGGTTTACAAGCTCCTTTGGTTCTGATAAAATATGCAATGAAATGGAATGTATTTACATACGCTTCTCTTTCAAATCCTCAACAGAAAGGATTGACGCTTCTTGGAATATGCCATTGAAATGAAGAACATCACCAAACATTTCGGCAAAGTCGTGGCCAATAACCATATCAGCCTTTGTTTGAATAAAGGTGAGATCCTTTCGCTGCTGGGCGAAAACGGCAGCGGCAAGACTACATTGATGAACATGCTGTCGGGCATCTATTATCCTGATGACGGCGAGATCTTCGTGGAAGGCAAGCGTGTGGAGATCCAATCCCCCAAGGATGCCTTCGACCTGCATATCGGGATGATCCATCAGCATTTCAAGCTGGTGGACGTGCTGACGGCAGCGGAAAACATCATCCTTGGTTTGAACGAAAGCGCGTTGGTGGACCTCAAAGGTGTGCGCAAGGCCGTCCAGGATATCTGCGGGAAGTATGGCTTCGTCGTAGACCCCGACAAAAAGGTCTATGACATGTCCGTTTCCGAGAAGCAGACCCTGGAGATCGTAAAGGTCCTCTACCGTGGCGCCAACTATCTCATTTTGGACGAACCCACGGCCGTGCTGACGCCTCAGGAAACCAGGAAGCTGTTTCAGGTCATGCGCAACATGCGCTCTGACGGCAAGTCCATCGTGATCATCACCCATAAGCTCCATGAGGTCATGGAGATCTCGGACCGCGTGGCCGTGCTTCGCAAGGGCGAATATATCGGCGACATCATGACGGCGGACACGAACCCTCAGCAATTGACCGATATGATGGTCGGTCGAGCCGTTCGGCTAAACATCGACCGCCCCAAGGCGGAAGAGATAAAAGAGCGGCTTCGGGTAGAACACCTGACCGTCACCGATATAGAGGGCGTCAAAAAGGTGGACGACGTGTCCTTCACGGCCTATGGCGGTGAGATCCTGGGCATCGCCGGTATCTCAGGCAGCGGTCAGAAGGAGCTGCTGGAGGCAATCGCCGGGCTGCAAAATGCTCACAGTCAGGGCAAGGTCTCTTATATCGAAGACGAGGGCGAGACGGTGTTGACCGGCATGGATCCTCTCGACGTCATCAAAAAGGGCGTGTATCTTTCCTTTGTGCCTGAGGATCGCTTCGGCATGGGTCTCGTGGGGAGCATGACCGTCATGGAAAACGTGATGCTTCGCAGCTATCGCCGTGGCAAAGGGCCTATGCTCGATCATAAATTCCCCCGCAAGCTGTCCCAGAAGATCGTGAAGGATCTGGAGGTCGTGACGCCGGATATCGACAAGATACCCCTCCGTCGGCTCTCCGGCGGCAACGTGCAAAAGGTTCTGGTGGGTCGGGAGATAGAGCAGAACCCTATGGTGCTCATGACGGCCTATGCCGTCCGTGGCCTCGATATAAACACTTCCTACACCATCTATAACCTTCTCACCGCCGAAAAGATGAAGGGCGTCGCCGTCATTTACGTTGGCGAGGATCTGGACGTGCTGCTGGAGCTCTGCGACCGCATCCTCGTCCTGTGCGCCGGCAAGGTGTCCGGCATCGTAGATGGTCGAAACACCACCAAAGAAGAGGTGGGCTTGATGATGACCCACTTAGGCAAGCCCCAGACGACGGAGGTACAGGCATGAGCGTTAAAAACGAACCGTTGATTCGTATCAGCAAGCGAGATGAGATGCCTAAATGGAAGAGCTGGGGCGTACGCATCCTGGCGATCCTGCTGGCGCTGGTCATCAACGCCGTCATCATCTACTTCATATCCGGCAAGGAGTTGAATCCGCTTGCCGTGTACAAGGCCATGTTCGAAGGCGTTTTCGGAAAGGACCCGGCAAAGTATCTCACCAGCCGCCGCACGTGGGCATGGATACGGGACATGATGATGCTCCTGTGCATCGCGGTGGGCCTTGCTCCTGCCTTCAAAATGCGCTTCTGGAACATCGGCGCTGAGGGACAGATCCTGGTGGGTGGCATCGCCGCCGCGGCCTGCATGATCTACCTTGGCAGCATGAGCATTCCCAACTGGCTCCTATTGGTCATTATGGCGGCTGCAAGCCTCGTGGCCGGCGCCATCTGGGGCATGATCCCCTCCGTCTTTAAGGCCCATTGGAACACCAACGAGACGCTGTTCACCCTGATGATGAACTACATCGCCATCCAGCTCACCTCCTTCTTCATCCCCTTCTGGGAGCATCCTGTCGGCAGCAACACGGTGGGCACCATCAACTCCGCCTCCAAGATGGGCTGGTTCCCCTCCCTCTTCGGGCAAATGTACGGGCTCAACGTGCTCATCGTCATGATCATCACCATCGCCATGTTCATCTATCTCAAGTACAGCAAACAAGGCTACGAGATCGGTGTGGTAGGTGAAAGCGAGAACACGGCTCGATACGCCGGCATCAACGTGAAGACGGTGATCATCCGGTCCATGACCCTCTCCGGCGCCATCTGCGGTCTTGCCGGATTCCTCTCCGTAGCCGGAGCGGATCACTCCATCTCCGTCAACACATCCGGCGGCAAGGGCTTCATCGCCATCATCGTGGCATGGCTCGCCAAGTTCAATACGCTGGTGATGATCCTGATCGCCGCCATGATCGTGTTCCTGGAGAAGGGCGCCATCGCCATCGCGTCCCAGTTCCGGCTGAGCAACGACGTGTCGGATATTTTGACCGGCGTCATCCTGTTCTTTATCCTGAGCAGCGAGTTTTTCATCAATTATGAGCTCAGATTCAGTTTATCGCATAGGGAGGAAACCCAAAAATGACACAATTCATCTCCCTCTTCACAACTGCTGTTCGCTTTGGAACGGTAATCATGTTTGGGGCTATGGGCGAAGTGCTCACAGAGAAATCCGGTCAGCTTAACCTGGGCGTCCCCGGCATCATGTACCTTGGCGGCATCTGCGGCCTCATCGGCGCGTTCCTGTATGAGCTGCGCACGCCCGCCCCCAGCGGCGTGGTGGGCATGCTCATCGCGTTGGTCTGTGCCCTGGCAGCTTCTGCGCTGGGCGGACTCATCTACAGCTTTATCACCATCACCCTGCGCGCCAATCAAAACGTGACCGGCCTCACCCTCACCATCTTCGGTTCCGGCATCGCCAACTTCTTCGGCGGCAGCCTCAACAAGATGGCCGGCGGCGTGGGCCAGATCTCTGTGGCCACCACCAGCCGCGTATTTCGCTGGACTCAGCCGCTGACGGACGGACTCGGCGTCGTGGATAAGCTGCTGTTCAACTTCGGCTTCATGGCCTATTTAGCCATTCTGCTGGCCATATTTCTTGGGTGGCTGCTTAACCGCACCAGCGTGGGGCTGAATCTTAGGGCAGTGGGTGAAAACCCTGCCACCGCCGATGCGGCCGGCATCAACGTCGCCAAGTATAAGTATCTGGCCACCTGCTCCGGCGCCGCCATCTCCGGTTTAGGCGGATTGTACTACGTTATGGACTATATCAACGGCACCTGGGCCAACGACGGCAACATCGAAGCCCTGGGCTGGCTGGCGGTGGCCCTGGTCATCTTCGCCACCTGGAAGCCCGTTCGGTCCATCTGGGGCGCGTATCTGTTCGGTGCGCTCTACTGGCTGTACAACTTCATCCCCGGCCTGAACCGCAGCTCCCAGGAGATCTTCAAGATGCTGCCCTATGCGGTCACCATCGTGGTGCTGGTCAGCGTGTCCCTCCGCCATAAGCGGGAGGATCAGCCGCCCATGTCCCTGGGACTTCCCTATTTCCGCGAGGAACGATAGACTTATCTCTGCAAATACGAAGCAGCAGGTCGTAAGCCTGCTGCTTTTGTATGCAAATAAAGGATCATCCCACCCAGCCGATGCTCCTGGGCGGCCATATCCGCGCCACCACCTGCCCCATGACCTCGCTCATGTTCACGCACCCGATGAGCTCGCTCCGGCTGTCTATACTGGTCTCTCGATGGTCTCCCAAAACGAACAGGCTGTTTTCGGGCACGGTGTAGGGAAAGGACAAATCGCAGTTTCCCAACGTCTTTTCAGACACGTATGGCTCCACGAGCTCGATATCGTTCACATACACGTTTCCAGACGCATCCATGCGCACCACATCTCCCGGCAGACCAATGACCCGTTTGAGGATCAGGCGGCCCTTGGCGTACATGCCGCACATCTCTCCGGTCTGGATTGCTCCCGTTTTTAAGAGGACAAGGATGTCCCCGTCCTGCAAAGTGGGTTCCATGCTGCTCCCCGAAACTTCCAGCACCGGCAGGAACATGAGCAGGACCATGGCCCCGCTCAGAATCGTAATGGAGATCGAGAGCAGAAAAGTGACGAAGCCGTGCCGACGGCGGGCTCGACGCTCCAGCTTTTGCTTTTCCGCCTCCACCTGCATCAAAGTTGGGATGGCTTGTCCGCGCTGGGTTTGAAAGATCATGAGGCCCGTCCCTCCGCGTTTCTCCTGCTTTCGGTTTGGCTTTTGACGCCGGATAAATACATGGCCGCTGTTTCGTCCGCCGCGTCAAAGAGTCCGGAGATCACTGCGGCTACCTCCGCCAACGACCCGGCCTGTTCCATCCGCACCGATCGTGTTTTCAGCTTTTCCCTGGCTTTTTCCAGCTTCCGTTCCAGTCGTTCCTCCCTCCGCTCCAGTTCGTAGATGATCTCGATCAATTCCCGTCTCGAATAGTGGCGACAATCCCTGCTCCTCATGAAACACCTCTCCTTCTCAAAATGAACATCCCCACTATAGCAACCCGTTCCGGGTTATTAAACGGTGAACTTTTCCGGACCACTGTCGCCGGATGTCATATGATGGGTCCAAAACCACCTATCGACAGCATGTAAACGAAAGACCTATAGTATTAACTTACCGTAAGAATTCCGCTGATGGCTTGCAAAAAATCCCATTTATGATACTATGAATATATACGAAGGGAGGCTTTATCATGCGCTTACAGGAATCCGGAGAGATGTATTTGGAAACCATCCTCATTCTTTCCCAGAAGCTGGAGCATGTACGCTCGTTGGATGTGGCGGAGCACATGGGATTCTCCAAGCCCAGCATCTCTCGGGCGGTGGGCCTGCTGAAGAACGCCGGATATGTGCTCATGGACCCCACGGGCTATTTGACCCTGACCGAATCAGGCCGAGCCATCGCCGAAAAGATCTATGAGCGGCACAACACCCTGTCCAAGTTATTCATGTCCATCGGCGTGGATGAGAAGACGGCATTGGAGGATGCCTGCAAGGTGGAGCACTATATCAGCGACGCCACCTTTGACAGGATCAAGGCCTTTGCCCAGGAGGATCGGATCTGACGCAAGGACGGCAGCCGCTGAGCTGCCGTTTCAAAACGAGGAGAGCCAATGGAACACATCATAGATTACGTGCGCTGGTATGCGGATATATCCTTCGAAGTCCTGCCCTTCAACGAGGTGGACAATCTCATCCTGTGCGCTCTTTCCTACTGGAAGTTCCCGGATATGGGCTGGGAGCATGGCAAGTACACCCTGCGGGACTGTTTTGATGAGCTGGGGGACGGACCGTTCGAGATGATGACCACCGATACGGACGCGACCATGGCGGATTTCGTTCGCTATGCCGCCCGCTCCCGGCGGTTCGGGGAGCTGTATGTCAGCGATTACGTAGACGAGTTCTTCCCCGAGGTCCCCATCCAGTTCTCCGCCATCACCTTCCATATAGACCGGGACACCCGTTACATCGCCTTTCGCGGCACGGACAGCTCCATCGCCGGCTGGAAGGAGGATTTCATGATCAGCTTCACCGAGACGAAGGCCCAGCAGCTGAGCCTCGAGTACCTGAAGAAGCACATGCGTCCCGGAAAAGCCTACTATGTGGGCGGGCACAGCAAAGGCGCCAATGAAGTCCTCTATGCGGCTGCTCTGCTGCCGCCCAAGAAGCAGGCCCAGCTCAAGCGCCTCTATATCAACGACGGCCCCGGCTTCTGCAAGGAGGTCCTGGATCCAAAGCTCATTGATCCTATCGAGCCGATCTGTACAGCTATCCGGCCTGAATACTGCGTGATCGGCAAGATATTCGAGCCCAAGATCTCGGATTGCCGCATCGTGAAGAGCAGCCAAAAGGCGGCCATGCAGCACTCCATCTTCTCCTGGGGCATCGACTGTGGAACGCTGTGCCTCGCTGCGGAGTATGATCCACAGAGTCTTGCCGTGGAAGCGATCCTCGATAAGTGGCTGGAAAACGTGTCGCCTGAGGAGCGAAAGACCTTCACCAACAGCATCTTTGACGCCCTGGCCAAGGACGGCTCCCAGACTCTGTTCGATGTGCTGGGCAAGTGGCCCACCTCCATTGAAAACGTGATTGTCTCCATGCTGGATGCTGATCCAATCACCAAGGAGACGTTGCGAAAGCTCCCCGAAGCCGCCATCCGGGAGGAGCGGGAAGCGGCCGACAAGGTCACCATCCTGGTCAAAAAGGAGATCGAGCACCAGCCCTATCTTCTGGATGCGGCCATTGCCTTAGTCGGATTGCTTCTGTTGCTGCTCCCCATCAACTTATTCGATATCGGCATAGCTATCGTTCTGTTTTTCGGCCTGACCGCAGAGATGACCTATACGATTCGGCGCCTCATGCGCAACCACTGGAATGCCCGCGAAGAGCGAACAAGGATCACCCTGTGCATCGTCTTTTTAGTCATCTTCCTGCTGATCCTGGTCAAGGAGCAGGCCCTGTTCGTGCTCAGCTCCGCCCTCTTCGGCGGCGCGCTGCTGTATTATGCGTATTACACCGCATCCAAATTGAAGCAGGATCGAAAGCACGGGACCTTCTTCTGGCTCCACCTGGTGGAAGCGGTGCTCTTTGCCCTGTGCGGCCTGTTTATTCTGGTCGCGCCCCAGTGGTCCATTCGCTGGTATGCCGTCAGCGTAGGCATCATTTTGATCCTGGACGCCCTGTCCCACGCCACGATCCGATTCCTTAAGATCAAGAACGAACAATAATCTATCCACGAGGAGGTGGGCCATATGAAGATCACGTTTATCGGAGCAGCTCATGAGGTGACCGGCAGCTGTACGCTGCTGGAAAACGGCGGAAAATACTATCTGGTGGATAAGGGCATGGAGCAGGGTGTGGACCATTTTGAAAACGCGCCCCTCCCCGTGGCTCCCGAAGAGATCAGCGCCGTATTCATTACCCACGCTCACATCGACCATACGGGCATGCTTCCCAAACTCTTTAAGGACGGATTTCGAGGCCCCGTCTATGCGACCTCTGCCACGACGAGCCTATGCCGGATCATGTTGCTGGATTCCGCCCATATCCAGGAATCGGAGGCGGAATGGAAGAACCGCAAGGCCACCCGTGCCGGGGACGATATGGTGACGCCGCTCTACACCGCCGAGGATGTGCTATGCCTTATGCCCCACTTTCAGCCCTGTTCCTACAACGAGATCATCCACGTTGACGACGGCATCGAGATCCGTTTCACCGATATCGGCCATCTGTTGGGCTCCGCCTGCATCGAGATCTGGATGAAAGAGGACGATGCCGTCAGGAAGATCCTCTTCAGCGGCGATGTGGGAAACACGGATCAGCCCATCATTCGTGACCCCCAAAATGTGGCGGATGCTGACTATCTCGTCATCGAATCCACCTATGGAGACCGATTTCACGAGTCTTCCGAAGGGGTTGACGCGGTAGCGGACTTTGCCGCCTATATGCAGCGGACGTTGGATCGTGGCGGCAATGTGGTCATCCCGGCCTTTGCCGTGGGCCGAACCCAGGAGCTGCTATACGGTCTACGGGAGATTAAAACGAGAGGCTTGGTCCGCGGCCACGATGACGCACCTGTGTTCCTGGACAGCCCCCTGGCTCAGGAAGCCACTGCCATCTTCCGAGATGTGGACGAATCCTATCTTGACGAAGAAGCCCTCGAGATCCTCCATCGGGGTGAAAACCCCGTCTGGTTTGAGGGACTGGAGCTATCCGTGACCACGGAGGATTCCATCGCGATCAACAACGATCCCCGCCCGAAAATCATCATCTCGGCCAGCGGCATGTGCGACGCAGGCCGCATTCGCCACCATTTGAAACACAACCTGTGGGACCCCAAAAATCTGATCCTCTTCGTGGGCTATCAGACCGTGGGCACCCCTGGCCACGCCCTGCTCCACGGAGCCAGAAAGCTGAAGCTCTTTGGAGAGGATATCGCCGTCAACGCCGAGATTCGCTCCCTCCACGGCACCAGCGGCCACGCAGACCGGCAGGGGCTCCTAAACTGGGTCAAGGGATTCGCCTCCTGCCCCGGCACCATCTTTGTGAACCACGGGGACGAAGGCTCCTGCGAGGCCTTTGCGGAGCTTCTTCGAACCACATTTCCCGGCACGGAGGTCATTGCCCCCTTCTCCGGCACGGAATATGACCTCCGAGAAGGCAGAATCCTCTTTGCGGCAGAAGGCAGGCGGATCGAGAAGCCCAAGCAACAGGTTAAACTCAACCCGCTCTATGAATCGTTGAAGGCCGTCGTGCAAAAGCTCCTCTCCCTCATCGACACCATGCAGGGACGCAGCAACCAGGAGCTGAAAGCTACGGCCCGGGAGATCAGTGAGATCATTCAAAAGCACGAGCTTTAATTCATAGCAAAACGGCGGGGCCATCATCGGCCCCGTCGTTTTTATGCTGCCTTGTGTTATTCGTTTCTATACAGGAGACGGTATTCCTCCTCCCCCGTTATCTCGTAGACTCCCTCCACATCCTCGTCCATCTGCCCAAGGCACTCATCCTCAGCGGAATACACCACACAGGTGCCGCAAGAGGAGCTGAGCTTTCGAAACACGGGCATCATGCGTGCGTTCACACCGATGTCGTTCAAATTGCGACGGGTCATCAGGGCGGACAGGTGGGTGTGGAAGGTAGCTACATAGTCCCTCATTTCTTCAGTTCCATCCGGTAGTCATCACCATCTCGGGAGACGGTGACCTTATAGCCGGAGGCGTTGGCAAAGCGGGTCACGTTCTCCACGCACACCTGCTCGTCCACCAGAACCGTCAAAGCATCTGGATTCGATTCCTTGACGGCGCGCTGCACCATGACCACGGGAATGGGACAGGAATATCCACGTGCGTCTACCATATCCTTTTCCTCCTTATGCCTTTTCCTTGCCCGCCTTGGGCAGGTTCACGAGGGAGATGACCAGCAGGATCACAAAACCGCAAACCAGCACCACCTTCGCATTGGTGGTGACTGCCTCCGCAGCGGCCACGCCCGCCTTGCCTGCCAGGCCAAAGTTATGGGCGATGGCGGCACCGGCGATCATGCCGAACACGGTCACCGCGGAATCACCGTTACCCTCGCCCGCCAGGATCAACTGACGCAGGGGGCAGCCGCCCAGAAGCACGGAGCCCCAGCCAGCCAGTGCCATGCCCAGGAAGTTCCACACATGGTTGCTGTGGGCCACGGGCTGTCCGTCGAACCCAAGCTTGAATGCGGTGAGCTTGCCCCAGCCAAAGCCGCCCAGAGCCAGCTTGCCGATGACAGTGATGCAGAAGATAGCCACGAAGCCGTAGAGCAGTTTGAAATCCTTGAACATCATAGCGTCTCTGAGGCCGCCCACCATGCACAGGCGAGACCGCTGAGCCAGGGCGCCCACCACGATGGCGATGAGAAGGGCGATACAGAAGGGAGCGTGCATAGAGCCGGGGCCCTCGGTGCTGATCTTAAAGAGCGCCGGGAAGAGAAGGAACGCCACGCCGGCGATGACCAGAACGGCAGGCAGCACGACGCCCTCCGCGGTGCTCAGGGTGTAGGTGCGCTTCAGGGAGAAACCCTTCTTCAGGAACAGGGTGCCCACAAAGATGCCGCAGGCAAAGCCCAGCAGCGCAACGAGTGCGTTGAGATCGCCGCCGCCCAAGCGGAGAATCATCCGAAGGGGGCAGCCCAGGAACACCAGTGCGCCGATCATCACGAGGGCGCCCAGCAGGAAGCGGGTGGCCGGTGAGGAGCCGCCCTTGGCCCTAAACTCGCCCTTGATCAGGGACATGATCAGCGCGCCCAGCACCAGGCCGATGATCTCCGGACGCAGATACTGAACAACGGCGGCGGAATGAAGCCCCAGGGTACCCGCGATATCGCGCTCAAAGCAGGCGATACAGAATCCCATATTGGCCGGATTGCCCAATGCGCTCAAAGCCAGGGCGGCGATGCCCACCGCCACACCGGCCAGAACGACCGTCCAGTCCACTTTTTTCATGCTATTACCTCCAAAACACCGAATGTATCGGTTTTCTCCCCTCCATTATAGGGTTTCGCTCGACAAAAATCGAATGGGAAATACCTATGATCCATTCGTTACTATTGGTTATTCCGATAAAAGAATAGCGTTCGTCTGGGCCTTGACGTATTGGATAAACCGGAGCTCCGACGAGGAGAGCAGCGCATTTCTTGGCCAAACGACATAGAGCTTCCGCTCCTCCGACTCCGGTGCAAAGGGAAAAACAAGGAGCTTTCCTGCCCTGACCTCGGCGGAAACCGCCAAATCGGAAATGATGGACACGCCCATGCCCTCCGCCACGCTTATCTTGATGCTCTCCGGGTTATCCATCCGCGCCACGACAGTAGGCTCCCGCATTCCATATCGCTGTAAAAAGGCGTCCGCGGCATGCTGGGTACCGGAGCTTTCCTCCCGGGCGATCATGGGAAGGTCCAGCAGATCCTGTCCCGTCTTTCCTTCCGCCTGCATGGTTCGATACGTTTCGCTGTTCTCCGTGATGAGCACCAGATGGTCTCGTGCGATCTCCTGAAAGATGAGCGACCTGTCCCCATTTTTATAGCCTGTGAACCCGATGCGCACCTCGCCCCTCTGAAGGCACTCTAAGACCTGTTCGCTGTCCCCTCGGCGCAGGATATACTTCGCCTGTGGATGTTTCTTTAAATAGCCCGACAGGAGCTTAGGCAGCAGATACTGAGCGGGCACGGTGGACGTGCCGATGCGCAACGGATCCTCCCGCCCGTCGGTCCTGCCCTCCTGCAGGGCCTCCATGCGGGAAAGAATGTCTTTAGCCATGGAATAGACCCGCTTTCCTTCCTCCGTCAGGATGACCTTCTTTCGCGCACCGCGCTCGATGAGGCAGGTGTTCAGCATCTCCTCCAGGGTGTGAATGTGCATGCTGACGGTGGATTGGGTCAGGTGCAAATCCTCCGCCGCCTTGGTGAAGCTGCAATATTCCGCCGTGGCCACAAAGACCTCCAGCTGTCGAATGCTGATATCCAGCATGGTTCCTCCCTTCCAAGCCTCGGAAAAATCTATGTGACATTTCTATCCGACTGTGTTATCCTAATTCCATGGAAACGATTTATCTTGACAACGCCGCCACATCCTTTCCGAAGCCGGAAGGGGTGGCTAAAGCTATGGTCCGCTACCTCACGGAGGTGGGGGCACCGTTGAATCGCTCCGTCTACCAAAACGCCCAGGAAGCGGAGCTGGTAACCCTCTCCCTGCGAGAACAGCTCAAAAGCTTCTTCCATTTCCCGGAGAAGGCCACCCATGTGATCCTGACCCCGGGAAATACCTACGGGCTCAACTTCCTGATCAAAGGGCTTCTCCGTCCGGGAGACCACGTTATCGTCAGCACTATGGAGCACAATGCCGTTATGCGGCCTCTGCTTCAGCTGCCCGGCATCAGCTTCGACCGGCTCCCGGCGGATAGCGAAGGCTTCATCGACCCAAATGATATCCATAGGCTGGTGCGCCCCAACACGAAGCTTGTCCTGATGGCCCACGGCTCCAACGTGTCCGGCTCAGTGCAGGACGCAGAAGCCATCGGCAAAATCGCTGCCCAATACGGCATCCCCTTCGCTTTGGACGGCGCCCAAACCGCCGGACACTATCCGATGGATTTTCAGCGGTTCCGCCTCAGCGCCCTGTCGGTTCCCGGTCATAAGGGGTTGCTGGGGCCCGCCGGCATCGGCGCCCTGCTCTTGACGGATGAGCTCTCCAAGAAGCTCTCGCCCCTGGTGGCCGGGGGCACAGGAAGCGCCTCCGACAGCGAATATCTCCCCGCCTTCCTGCCGGACCGCTTCGAATCCGGCACCATGAATCTGCCCGGCATCTACGGCTTCGAAGCGGCCATGGCGTTCGTTTCGGCGCGGGGCGTGGATTCTCTGCGAGCCCACGAAAAGGAGCTGACGAAGCGTTTTCTGGACGGTATCCGGGATATTCCCCGGGTAAAGCTGTGCGGCCCAGCTTCCCTTGACAGCCGGGTGGGCGTCCTGTCCGTAGACTTTCTCCACCGAGATAACGCCGGCGTCACGTATGAGCTGGAGCAGAAATACGGCATCCTTACCCGCTGTGGGCTCCATTGCGCTCCCTCCGCCCACAGGAGCCTGGGCACCTTCCCCAAGGGCACGGTCCGCTTCTCCCTGGGCTTTGCCAACACCGCAGCGGACGTGGACGCGGCCATCGCCGCCATCCGCGCGCTTGCCTGATCAGCGCAGGAAGATGCGCTTTCCCCCTTCATAGGCCTGCACCGTTCCGATGCGCTGCGCACTGGGAACGGTTTTTTGCAGCTCTGCATACATTCTGTCCGCATCCGCCGGGGCGCAGGCGATCAGCAATCCGCCGGAGGTCTGGGGGTCAAAGAGCATGTCCTGAACGCACAGCTCGATCCTCGTCAGCTCCACCGCCTTCTCGGCGAAGGTCCGGTTACGGTATGCCCCAGCAGGTATCAGGCCGAATTTGGCCAGCTCCTTTGCTTCGGGGAGCAGGTCAAGAGCTGACGTGTCTATAACGGCCTGGACATCGCTGCCCTCCATCATTTCGAAAGCGTGGCCCATAAGGCCGAAGCCGGTCACGTCCGTGCAGGCGTGGACTTCATATTTTACCATCACGTCTCGAGCAGAGCGGTTCAGGGTGGTCATGAGCTCGAACATGCGCTTCTGCCCCTCCTCGCTGACCATATCTGCCTTGGCTGCCGTGCTCAGTATGCCGATGCCCAGAGGCTTGGTAAGAAAGAGAACATCCCCCGGTTTGGCTCCGGAATTGGTCAACACCCGATCCGGACGGACGAAGCCCGTGACCGCCAGGCCGTATTTCGGCTCATCGTCGTGGATGCTGTGGCCGCCGGTGATCAGCGCCCCCGCCTCGTAGACCTTGTCATACCCGCCCCGCAGGATATCGTGGACCGCCTCCATGGGCATCTTCTCCGGCACAGCCATGATGTTCAAACAGAGCTTCGGCTCTCCCCCCATGGCATACACGTCGGACAGGGCGTTGGTGGCCGCGATCTGCCCAAAGAGATAGGGATCGTCGGCGATAGGCGGGAAAAAGTCTACCGTTTGCACTAAGGCCAGATCCTCGGAGATCTTGTAGACCGAAGCGTCGTCGCTATGGTCGAACCCCACCAGCAGATTGGGGTCCGAATGGACCTTGATGTCCTGCAAAAGCTTTGCCAACACCCCGGCCCCCACCTTGGCTCCGCAGCCCGCGCATTTACTTAGTTTTGTCAGCTTTACCGATTCTTTTTCCATACCTTTTCCCTCTTTTATCGGAATTACCGATAGTATATCACAGCGTTCCCTCTTTGTAAACCTTTAGAGCGGTCGCCTTTCCTTCCCGTTATTCTACAGCAAAACGAACAGCTGCGCATCTTGTTTTCCGATCAGGCATGGATTCGTATCACACTCTGTTCACATTGTTCACAGGAATCGACAGCTTCATTTTAGGTTAACTTAAACTTTGGCCTGTATAGTGGGGCTATCAAAGCAAGGAGATGTTCCAATCATGGAAACGACTTACATTTTTAAGCGCATCGAGCGAAAGTACCTGGTGGACGAGGTCACGAAAAAGCGCTTGCTGCAGAGGATGCAGGATCAGCTGATTCTGGATGAGCTGCGATGCCGAAACGGAAATTTGGAAATACTCTTGGCAGAAAAGATGGAAGGAGCGGATATGCTATGAAAAAAGGCAGAAAAACGGTCAGCATCCTGTGGGCTTTGCTCCTATTTGGCTTTACCGTCTATGCGGCGCTGGACACCTTCGTGATCGAACACGCCTATACCGTAGTGGAAGAAGCACAGGCCGATGTGCAGGCAGAGGATACTTCGATCAAGGAGACGGTGGTGGAGATCACGCCGTCAGCCACATCGTCTGTGACGGCCACGCAGACGGCAACGATCAGCGCCACTCCCGAGAGCGCCGCTGCCCCTGCAGCGGAAACGAAGGTGGTGTCCACGGAGAACAGCTATTCTGACGGCAATATATCCATCACCATTCAGGAGGTTCGTGCCTACGATTCCACCGTCTATGTGGCTGACGTAGTCCTCTCCTCCCCTGAATATTTACAGACCGCCTTTGCCAACAGCACCTACGGCCGCAACGTGACCGCCAAGACCAGCAGTATCGCCGAGAACGCCAACGCCATTCTGGCCATCAACGGAGACTACTATGGCGCCAGACAGTCTGGGTACGTCATTCGAAACGGTGTCATCTATCGCAGCAAGGCCAGCAAGAATGCTGAGGATCTGGTGATCTATCAGGACGGGAGCTTTGGCATCATAAACGAATCCCAAATCAGCGCTCAGGAGCTGCTGGACGCGGGCGCCTGGAACGTGCTGTCCTTCGGCCCGGCCCTGCTGATCGACGGGGAGATCGCCGTGGAGGCTGGCGAAGAAGTTGGCCGCGCCATGGCCAGCAATCCCCGCACGGCCATCGGGATCGTGGACGAACTCCACTACCTCTTCGTGGTGTCCGACGGCCGGACCAACGCCAGCGAGGGCCTGTCATTGCGGGAGCTTGCTCAGGTCCTGCAGGATCTTGGGGCAAAGACGGCCTACAATCTGGACGGCGGCGGCTCCTCCACCATGGTTTTTCAGGGGAAGATCATCAATAACCCCACAACAAACGGAAAGCGTATTTCGGAAAGGAGCGTGAGCGACATTGTTTGCATCACCTGTTGAAACCAGCCAAAGGGCCTGTGTCCGCATGGCGTTCCGGTATCTTTTTATCACCATTCTCTGCGCCCTGATCGGCGCCGTGTATGAGCTGTTCAGCCATGGGGTCTATGCTTACGGCATGCTCTACGCCTTCGCTTTCCCGCTGCTGGGGGGCCTCCTCCCCGCCCTGCTCCTTGCCGGAAGAGGCGGCAAGCTCCCTTCCGATACCGCGTTGCAGCTATGGCACTTCGGCATCTCCGCCCTGACGGTAGGCAGCTTCTTCTCAGGAGCACTTAAGATCTACGGGACCAGCAGCCGGCTCACGGCGGTATACTGGCTCGCGGGCGGCGTCTGCCTGCTGCTTTCCGCGCTGACCGTCCTGTTCCTGCCCGATCGGACCGGTGAAAAAGCGGTTGCCAATCGGTAGCCCATCCGGTATACTGGTCAAAAGCAACTGGGAGGTAAAGCGATGGAGCATATTGGTACGAAACGTTTGGAGACGGACCGCCTGATCCTGCGGTCCTTCGTCCTAAAGGACGCGGAGCCCATGTTCCGCAACTGGGCCAGTGACCCGGAGGTAACCCGATACCTGACCTGGCCCACCCATCAGAGCATGGCCATCACCCGTTCGGTGATCGAAAGCTGGGTGAAGCGGTACGACGATCCTGCCTACTACCATTGGACCATCGAACTCAAATCGCTCGGCGAACCCATCGGCAGCATCAGCGGAGTCAAAATAGATGAATCTTCTCATTCCGTGGAGATCGGCTATTGCATCGGTCATACCTGGTGGGGTCAGGGTCTGGTGGCGGAAGCGCTGCACGCCATGCTCGCCTTCTTCTTTGAGCAGGTGGGCGTGGATTCAGTCGTCGCCTGCCACGACCCCGGCAATCCTAACTCCGGCCGGGTCATGCAAAAATGCAGCATGACCTATGCGGGCAACGGACCCAAGGAAGGATCGGAGCGGGACCTGTGCTGGTATTCTATATCGAGGGGAGAATTCTTGAATTATAAATAATGCGGCTGATGGGATTTGAACACTCGCCTGCGGGCTCGCTCAGGGTGCGGCTCTGAAGCCCCGCTGGGGCTTCATTCACTCCCGCACCCGGTTCAAATCCTTCATTCCATGCCAAAAGAATGACCGCCCCTCTTGGGCGGTCATTCTTTTGGTGCGGCTGATGGGATTTGAACACTCGCCTGCGGGCTCGCTCAGGGTGCGGCTCTGAAGCCCCGCTGGGGCTTCATTCACTCCCGCACCCGGTTCAAATCCTTCATTCCATGCCAAAAGAATGACCGCCCCTCTTGGGCGGTCATTCTTTTGGTGCGGCTGATGGGATTTGAACCCATAAGCTTTCGCCGACAGATTTTAAGTCTGTTGTGTATGCCGTTCCACCACAGCCGCGCTACGGGGAGTATTGTAAAGGCATAAGGGGCGATTGTCAAGAATCAAAGGCTCAAAAGAGCGCCGATGAGGCCGCCGGCAGCCAGGAACAGGACAGGATGCACCTTCTTCAGTTTCGGCAGTAGCATGAGAGCCACAATGGCTCCGTACAGGATCAGGGACACGTAGTCCACATGGAAGGGCGCCAGACTGAGGCTCAGGGAGGATCGGATCACGGACCAGCCCGCCGCCGCCACCAAACCCGCCGCCGCCGAACGCAGTGCGCCGAATGCGTCGTTCACCAGCTTGGAGCTGCGATACTTTTCAAGACCGCGAGCTACCAGCACGATGACGGCGATCTGCGGAGAGATTAGGGACAATGTGGCGATGACGCCGCCCAGCAGGGCCCAGCCCTGTCCATAGGGGGCCAGCACACTATACCCCATATAGGTGGCGGCGTTCACGCCGATGGGCCCGGGCGTAGATTCCGCCACGGCGATGATGTTTGCCAGCTCCTCCCCCGTGATCCAACCGTATTTGGCGATCATATCCTGCAGGAAGCGGATGCAGGCCATTCCGCCGCCCACGGCCATGAGGCCGGTCTTCATGAACTCGAAGATGAGCAGAAGAATGGTCTTGATCATGCTTTCCTCCACCTCCCAACCAGGATGCCGAACGCCGCGGCTATGAGTACCAGCCAGACAGAATCCAGCTTGACCACCGTAAGCAGCAGGAAGGCGACGATCACGATGGCCCAGCTGATCCAATCCTTGGCCGCTTTCTTGATGAGGCGCACGATGGTCACCGTCATCAATGCGGCCACCGCCACGCGGACCCCGGCGAAGATGTGCTGCACCGACGGATAGTCCATCAGATTCTGAAGCACGGCGACGATGACCGTGATGATGATCAACGGCACCGTCACCACCCCGAGAGAAGCTACGATCCCGCCCAGGGCCTTGCCCCGCTTATAGCCGACGAAAGTGGCGGAATTGATGGCGATGACGCCGGGGGTACACTGAGCCAGAGAGAAATAGTCCAGCACCTCCTCCTCCGTGCACCATTTCTTTTTATCCACCAGCTCCCGCACCAGCAGCGGCAGCATGGAGTATCCGCCGCCGAACATGACGGCCCCGATCTTCATAAAGGTCACATACAGCTCTAACATAGGCTACACCACCGGCCAACCGGCCATATACATTCCCAAATAGGCCAACGATCCTGCGATACACAGCAGGGACAACAACAGATCAAGGATGCGGCGTTTTGTCATAGCCATGGCAGCGATGATGATCGGGAAGCAGCAGAACAGCTGCCTCGGCGCGTCCATGACGGCCGTTTGGCTGAAGATCACGGGAAAGCACACCATGAAATAAGCAAGATAGCTGAGACGAAGCTCCTTTCCTTTCAGCAGCATCATGACAAGACTCATACTGGCGCATAAAAGGGTCGGAAGATACAGACCATAGACCAAAGAGGGCTGAAATGCGCGGTAGCTGTCGATGAGTCGCTCCGTTTGAACGCCGCAGGCACGATAGAAAAGAGCAAAGCTGCTGCCGTACAGCTCTTCCAGATACTCTACATAGGCAAAAAAGCTGCCTCCCACCACGCGGTTGATAATGAGATAGGCAACGAACCCCAAAGGCACCAAAATAAACGCCGCTCCGATCAGGCTCTTTCTGGCGTAAAACTGCCATGTGACCTCTTTCAGGGAGCGATACTCCTTGGTCATGGCATTGAAAAATTCCAGCAGCAGTGGAACCACCAGAACGATGCCCAGACGATCCGTCAAGGCAGCCAATGCGCCGAACAGGGCGCTTATGACAAACCTGCGACGCCGGGCACAATAGACGCTGAGCAATGATAACAGTAAAAAAGTGCTGGCCGGTATGGTGCAGGTGAGCAGAAAGCTGGGCGGCAGGATGGAATAATACCACAAAGCGCGCACCGCGGAACGCCTGTCCAGATCGTGCATGACCAAAAGATACAGCACGATCCCGCTGAGGATCGCATGGAGATTGGAAACGAAAAACCCGGCACGGATGCTGCCGAGATACACGGGGCTGATCAGCCGGACGATCCATGAATACAGGGGCGGAAACAGCAGATTGAAGAACTTGCCTGCAAAACCGGTCGCCTCCACCGCATACCCCTTGTTGGCGATGGAGATGATCCGCCCGGCAAACAGATGGTCCGCCCAGATATGCTGGATGTCAAAGACGGTCTCCGTATAGCCGTGGAGATACAGGCTCCATAAAAAAGCGCCTAACATGAATATTCCGCGACCTATGGCCAGCATGAGGATCAACCGCAGCAGCTCCCGTGCGCCGATGGTGCTGGTCCGTTTGACGGTAGAAACGGTCCTGTCCTCGTCCACACCCATGAGGAACTCAAAAGTGCGGGGAATGAATTGGACGTATAGGAGCGCATACAGCAGCAGGACCACGCCGCCAACGATCATGGATTCCACGTAAACGGGTGTATCCATGACGATCCACAGGCCGTACAGCAAACACAGCACGGCCAACGGGACCACGATGAATACACCCTTTACAACATCGTTACGCCTCATTTACTTCCTTTGAAGCGCTTTTGGCTTACCCAGGATCTCCGCATACAGAACGCCCTGAAGCACACCGTTGGCAGTAAAGCTCAACAGCCCGCCTGCCGCCGAGTTCGCGGTTGGCGCCTCTTCCGACACATGCTTTTGGGCAGCAGCCTTGGGCGGCGGACATTCTTCCTCCCCCGTCATACTGGATTCCGTATGGGTGTGCCCGCCCTCCAGGGTGCTCGTCACCGCATGGGTATAGCGAGGCGTACCGCTATAGGAAGCGGCGGCTGCTTTCTTCTGGGGCTGTGCGGTGTTCCGCTCCGGCCAGGGCCACTTGGAGGTCCCTGGCGCGGAGGGCGTCTTGGAAAGCGTGGTGGATTTGGTGGTCGTGGACGCTTTGGAGGAAGCTGGTCGGCTTTGCGGACTGCGCACAGGTCCAGAACCGGGAGCAGCCTCCCCGTTTTCAGGGAACGCTGACCGTTTCCTCTGCGCCTCCGCCGTTTTCTTTTTGTTCGCAATGGATACGGATATACCGATGATTGCGATCAAGACCATTAGTAGATCCACAGCGAGACCTCACTCTGCTTATTTCTTGGCCGTATCGGGTTGGGCGGCATGGGAGATGGCGTTGCGCATCTCGGTGTCGGACATGACGTTCTTCATGTTGTAGTAGTCCATGACCCCCAGCTGGCCCTCTTTGAAGGCATGCGCGATGGCGATGGGGATCTCAGCCTCCGCCTCGATGACCTTGGCCCGCATGCCAGCCACGGCAGCCACATTCTCCTGCTCCTGAGCCACAGCCATGGCACGGCGCTCCTCCGCCTTAGCCTGCGCGATGCGCTTGTCGGCTTCCGCCTGGTCGATCTGCAGCTGGGCGCCTACGTTGCGGCCCACATCCACATCCGCGATATCAATGGAAAGGATCTCGAAAGCAGTGCCTGCGTCAAGGCCCTTGTCAAGGACCGTGCGGGAGATGGAATCGGGATTCTCCAAAACCTCCTTATGGCTGCGGGAGGAACCGACGGTGGTGACGATGCCTTCGCCGACACGGGCGATGATGGTCTCCTCGCCGGCGCCGCCCACCAGACGGTCGATGTTGGCGCGGACGGTGACTTTGGCCTTGGCCTTTAACTCGATGCCGTCCATAGCCACGGCGGCGATCACGGGGGTTTCGATGACCCGGGGATTGACGCTCATCTGCACGGCCTCCAATACGTTACGACCGGCCAGGTCGATGGCGCAGGCCTGCTCAAAATCCAGAGGGATGCCGGCGCGCATGGCGGCGATGAGGGCGTTGACGACCCTGTCCACGTTGCCGCCCGCCATGTAGTGCGCTTCCAGCTTGTTAAGAGGCAGCTGGATACCGGCCTTGGTAGCCTTGATAAGGGGGTTCACGATGCGGGCGGGAATGACCTTCCTGAGCCGCATACCGACCAGGGTGCTGATGTTCAACTTCACGCCGGAAGCGCTGGCTGAAATGAGCAGGCCGAGAGGCACAAAGCTAAAGAGCAGTGAAAGGAAAATGATGATAAGTACGATGATGATAATTGCGGGAAGCATGCAGTATATATCCTCCTCTTTGTAGTATACTTCGTTTTTTTAACCGCGGGAATACAGCATGTAGATCACGACATAGATGGCCATGATGAACAGCGGTATGCCCACGAGCAATCCGATCCACTGGCGGACCAGTGTCTTTTTGTCGGCGGTCTCCGGATCCGCCTGGTTTTCGGGTTCCTCTATGCCGCACTTGGGGCAAACGTCGGTAGCATAGAGAACGCCGCATTTCTTACAGTATTTCATTTTACGAACACGTTCAGGCCTTCCACGGCGGCCACGGTGACTTCCTGTCCGACGTCGATAAAGTTACCGTATGTGGACACGTTCAACCGCTCTCCTTCGATCTCAACGATGCCCGCAGGACGAAGAGCCGTCACGGCCTTGCCGGTCTTGCCCACCAAATCCTTGCCCTTTTCTTTGATTACAGGGGAGGACTCCCCTTCCAACGCCGCACTGTTCACGATCTTGGACCGGGACAGGGCGCCCTTCTGGAAGGAACGGATGAACAGCACGATGATGATCGCCAGCAGCAGCACGAGGACAGCGGTGACGATCAGCGCCGAGGTAACAGAATTTGCCAGAAACTGCATCACGATGATGGCGGCAAAGGAGGCAATGCCCAATCCGCCCGCCACACCGAAGCCAGGGGTGAACATTTCCACAATGAACATCAGGATGCCGAACAGGAAACATAGGATGCACGGCACTGCCAAATAACCGAGGGCTGAAAGCATAACGAAGCTCCTTCTTATTTCTTTCCTCTTTTATTATGCCCTATTCTACCCCAAATTGCAAGTGCTTCCTTCATTGCATATTTCTCCAGGCAGTGGTATACTTTTACAATAAATCTGTGATAAAGGAGAAAGCCTCATGATCACCCTGCTTTCCGGGCTTTTTTCCCATAAATGGAAGGATGAGGAAACTGTTCGCCATGGCTACGGCATGCTCTGCGGAGCCGTTGGCATCTTTCTCAACCTGGTCTTAAGCTGCTTTAAGATCGTCCTCGGCATTCTGATCGGCTCTTTGGCCATCCAGGCGGATGGATTCAACAACCTGGGGGACGCTGGGTCTTCGTTAGTCTCGTTAGGCGGCTTCGTCCTTTCCGGTAAGAAACCGGATACCGAACATCCCTTCGGCCACGGCCGGGCGGAGTATCTTTCGGCGCTGATCATCGCCTTTTTCATCCTGCTCATGGGGGTGGAGCTGGTGAAGAGCTCCCTTCAAAGCCTGATTGCCCATGAGCCTGCGCCGAAATTCACCGTCGCCGCTTTCGTGGTGCTGATCGTTTCCATCGGTGTGAAGCTGTATATGGCCTTTTACAACACCAAATATGGCAAACGGTTCGACTCCTCCGCCATGCTGGCCACCGCCAAGGACAGTCTGCTTGACTGCATCACCTCGGTTGCCGTGTTGCTGTCCATGGCACTGAATCACTTTTGGGGCCTCAACGCAGACCCCTGGTGCTCCCTGGCCGTCTCGTTGCTCATCCTGTGGGGCGGGTTCGGAACGGCCAAGGGCACGGTCGACTTGCTCCTGGGCAAAAAAGCCGATCCCGAGCTCCTGAAATCCATCGCGGACACGGTCATGAGCCATGAAGGCGTGTTGGGCGTCCACGATTTGATCGTCCACGACTACGGCCCCGGACGAAAGATGATCACCCTCCACGCAGAGGTGGACGAGGATGCCGACATGCTCTCCACCCATGACATGATCGACACCGTCGAATGGGAACTGAACCGAAAATTCAACTGCCTGTCCACCATCCATATGGACCCTATCGCCGTGAACAACCCGGAAACCGACGCGGCAAAGGAGCAGGTGAAGCTGGCCCTCGGCAGGATCGACGACAGGATCACTGTCCACGACTTCCGCCTTGTCCGGGGACAGACCCATACCAACCTGGTCTTCGACATCAGCGCTCCCTATGAGATCAAGCTGTCCGATGGAGAGCTGAAAGCCCGAGCTATAGCGGAGATCACGGCTCTCAACAAGGCGTTTAATCCCGTTATCACCATCGACAGGCGCTGAAAGGAGCGTTCTTATGCTGCCAGTACTATGTTTCGGAGATATCTGTGCCGATCTGCTCATTCCCTATGGACAGGCTCTTGTTGCTCAGACGGAGGCAGTGGATCCCGAAGCCCTGACCGTCCGCTTCTCCCACGGCGGAAGCGTGGCCAACACTGCCGTGACTCTGTCGAGGCTTGGGGCCCCGGCCTTGTTTTTAGGCACCGCAGGCCAGGATGCCTTCGGCCGAGCTCTCAAGGAGGGATTGGAAGCGGAGGGTGTGGACGCCTCTCTGCTCATGCTGAAGCAGAACGATATGACCACCATGGTCCTGCTAGTGCTGGATGAGCAGGGGGAGCGAGTTCCCTTCGCCTTCCCCCGCGTCAGAGCCAGCCAACACGATGTGACGGCGGACCAGATACCGGGTGATATACTTTCCCGCATCTCCTGGATGCACTCCTCGGGCATGACCCTTCGGGAAAACCCCGCCGCCGCCAATCAACTGTCCCTTATGCACCGATGCCATGAAGCTGGCATCCCCGTGGCCTTGGATGTGAACGCACGGCTGGAATCCCTCGAAGACGCCACCTTTGCAAGGAATATGCAGGAGGCTCTCTCCTGCTGCGATCTGCTGTTTGGCTGCGCAGAGGACGAGCTGTGCCCCTTGGTGAACGAAACAGATCCCGATCGAGCGGCCAGGAAGCTGCTGGATATGGTGCCCATGGTGGTTGCCCGCCGGGGCGAGCTTGGCGCTGTGGTATACACCCGCACCGGGTTATATGCCTCCCCCGCCTTCCGAGTGCCCATTCGGGACAGAGTCGGTGCGGGCGACGTATACGACGGCGCCTTTTTAGCCGCCCTGCTGTCCGGCTGTTCGCCCGAAGAGGCCAACCGCCGCGCCTGCGCCGCCGGCGCCTGGTGCGTCTCCCACTTCGGCGGCAGAAGCGGCCCCACTCTGCAGGAGCAGCGTTGCATACTTCACATGAACTCCAATAGATGAGCTCTTGAACCCATCCATTTTCCGGGCCTGCAGCTCACCATGCTTCCCGCTTGGTTAGCTCACGCTTACCTTGTTTGATTTTTGATAATATAAAAACTATATGGGTCGTTCTCGCCAAAATGACACAAAAATGACAGAATTTTATAGACAAACAGGCATTTTTATGTATGGACAAGTGCAAACTAAGATGATATAATGAGCCAAACATGAAAGGAGTTTTGCCATGAACAAGACTGAATTTATAAAGGCGATCGCCGAGAAGACCGGCTTGTCCAAGAAGGACGCCGCTGCGGCCGTTGCCGCTGCTTTAGAGACCATCACCGAAACCATTAAGGAGGATACCGTCTCCCTGTCCGGCTTCGGCACCTTCGGCTGCAAGCATCGTTTGGCTCGGGAGGGCAAGAACCCCCGCACTGGCGAGGTGGTCAGCATCTCCGCTGCCAACGTCCCCTTCTTTAAGGCCAGCAAAGCGTTGAAGGAAATTGTGAAATAAGGGCTCAATGCCAACTATTCACATTGAACCAGAAAAAGGAGCGAGGGCGACTCGCTCCTTTTGGTTTAGCTCAGGTTTACACGTATTCCACTTCGATCTTGCCGAAGGACACGTCCCCCTTCAGGTTGATGCGGATGGCCGCGTTGGGATCCCCGGCGGGGCAGTTCACGCCGCCGAAAGCCGCGGAGCTTTCCGACTTCACCCCCACGAAGGCAGGCAGACGCAGCGTCATGGTCCCAAAGCTCACGTCCGCGTCGATGGTGGCGCCGTTCTCGATGTTGGCCTCCGTGAGATCGAAGGTCAGGCTCCCGAAGGACATGTCGATCTTCGCGCCCTTGAAGGGTTCGTCCCCCGTCACCTTCTTTTCCTGGCCGGAGAAAGCTGCCTCCACGGTGATGTAGCCGCCCTCCTCCGCATAGTCGAACACCGGGTCCCCCTTCTCCACGTGGAAGAAGCCCTCGCCCTTGCCCTTGCGGTTGGGGAAGAGATACCCAAGGAGCACCGTGAGCCCGATGAGGATCAGCGCCGCGGGCCAGATCATGGACCAGGTCAGCTTATACTGCGGGGGAATGATGCCTACATTATATAGAAGCATGTACAGGCCGAACAGGGCGATGCCCAGGCTCACGGGGCTTAAATCGTTCCTGCACAGCAGTACGCCCATGCAGGCCAGGCAGAAGGGCCACAGCACGCTCCAGAAGGTGATGCCCTCCCCCAGCTGGATCACATGTAGGGCGCTCAGCAAGAACACGATGCCAAGGCCCATAATGAGCAGCGCAAAGACGATCTTCTCCCATTTATTCATGCGCACGGACACGTTGACGGTGTGCTTTTTCGTCTCCGCCTTGTCCCCGTCCTCCACTGTCAGGGAGCGAAGCTGGACCTTGCCCAGCAGCTCGTCAATGGTGACCCCCAGGGCCTCGCTGAGCTGGGGCAGGATGGAGATGTCAGGGCAGCTAAGATCGTTCTCCCACTTGCTCACCGCCTGCGGGGACACGCCCACGATTTGAGCCAGCTGCTCCTGAGTCATGCCCTTGCCTTTTCTCAGATCCATGATCCGCTTTCCCATGGTTTCCTTGTATTCCATAGCAACCTCCTGTGCTTTTTGGTTGGCCACATCTTAGCATATTTCCCCCGGTTGCGCCATCATCCGTTGATTAATTTCGGAAAAAATGTATCAACCAACGGTTGCGTCCTTCTCAACCGCACCTGGTTTTGGCCATGCAGTCCAAAGGCGCGTTGTAGAGACAGGAAATGAGGAACCGCTCGCCGCAGGTCACCGCGCCGGTGGCCTCATGAAGCTGATGCTGTACGAAGTCAATATGGTCGATGGTCAATAGCTCCATGACGCTGCGCACTTCCTCTCGGCATATGGTTTCCCCCTTCACCCGGATGCTCTCGGCATGATACATGCGCCGTAGGGCATGGCGAACGGACTTTGCGAAGGATTTGTCCTCGTAAAGATCCAGCTGAAGACGGGAAAGGATGGCGCCGAGTCCCTTCTTTTCCCGATCTCCGTCAGGGTCATGGTCCGTCACGTCCCCTACTGACTGACTGTGACCGTAGGGAACGTCCATTGTAAGTTTGCTATTATACCTAAGTCCTTCATCGGTTGAAGTACCCTCCTGCACGGGTTGAAGGAGGGGTACTTCATTTTGGGAGGGAACAAAAAGAAGGGTGTAGCGGTTGGAGGTCCAGCGGATCTTCCCGGACTTGGTGGGCAGCGTGGCGGGGGTGACGGAGATGAACCCGGCGGCTTCCAGCTCCCGAAGGGCCTTGCGGGCGGAGTTGGGGCAGCAGCCGCACTTTTCGGCGATGGTGGGAACGGAGGGGAAACTGCCGCCCTGCTTGTCGCTGACCCAGCTCAAATACGCCAAAACCAGCTTCGCCCGGGGGCTGATGTCCGCCTCGAACAAGTCCGCCCGTGTGTAGAACGTCTGTCGTTTTGCCATGCCTTTGCCTCGCCTTCCGGGGACGCGCCCCTCTTCCTGGGAACATCATACAACGAACGTGGGGCCTTGGTTTACGATAATTCGTTCATATTTGCAGGGCAGACCAGGCAAAAGTGACAGGTTTTCTTTACAAAAACGCGCCGGCAGGGTATAATAGAACGATATGAACAGGAGGAATATGCCATGGCCATAAGAACCATTCGCAAGGAAAAGGACCCTTGTCTCTATAAGAAGTGCCGGGAGGTCACCAGCTTTGATACTCGACTGGCCCAGCTCATCGACGACATGTTCGACACCATGTACGATGCGGACGGCGTGGGCCTGGCTGCCCCCCAGGTGGGGGTGCTGCGCCGGGTGGTGGTCATCGACGTGGGCGGGCCCGAAGGGGAAAAAGCCCCCGTAGAGATGGTGAATCCCCGGATCCTGGAATCCTCCGGCACCCAGGGCGGCATGGAGGGCTGCCTCTCCTTCCCCGGCCAGATCGGCTATGTGGAGCGCCCCAACTATGTGAAGGTGGAGGCCTGCGACCGCAATGGCGACCTCTATGAATACGAGGGCGAGGATCTCTTCGCCCGGGCGGTGTTCCACGAGTGCGACCACCTGGAAGGGCGGGTGTATCTGCCCCTGGTCAAAGAGCCGCCTGCCGACTTCAAGCAAGAGGAGTAGCCCATGCGCATCGCTTTCTTCGGCACGCCGGAATTTGCCGTCCCCACCCTGCGGGCCCTGGCAAATACGGATCATACCCTGGCCTTGTTCACCCAGCCGGACCGCCCCGTGGGCCGGAAGGCGGTTTTAACGCCGCCGCCCGTGAAGGCCGCCGCGTTGGAATTGGGGCTGCCCGTATATCAGTTTGAGAAGATCCGGAACCCCGAGGGCTGCGCGGCCATCCGCGCTTTCAAGCCGGACCTCTACGCCGTGGTGGCCTTTGGGCAGCTGTTCAGCGAGGAGAATTTATCTATCCCACCCCTGGGGGCCATCAACGTCCACGGCTCCCTTCTGCCCCTCTACCGGGGCGCCTCCCCCATGCAGCAAAGTGTCATAGACGGGCAGGCGGTGGTGGGTGTGTCCACCATGAAACTGGTGAAGCGCATGGACGCCGGGGATATCCTGCTGCAGGCGAAAACGCCCCTGGGCGAGAATGAGACCTACGGGGAGCTGTCGGTGCGCCTGGCGGAGCTGGGTGCAGACCTGTTTATGAAGACCCTGGAAGCCCTGGAACGGGGCGAGCTCTCCCCCGTCCCTCAGGACGAAGAAGCGGCCAGCTATTGCAAGATGCTGACGAGGGACAGCGGAAAAATCGACCTTGCCGCCTCGCGCCAGGCGATCCACAACCTGATCCGCGGCACCAACCCCTGGCCGGGGGCCTACGCTTTGCTGGGTGAGGAAAAGCTAAAGCTGTGGCGCACCGTCCTTTCGAGTGCGGAGGCTCCCTCGGATCTGCCCATAGGCGGCCTGTTCGGGGACCAGAAAAAGGGCCTTTTCCTCCGCTGCCTGGATGGCGCCCTGGAGATCCAGTCGTTGCAGGCCCCCGGCGGCAAGAAGCTGGACGGGAAAGCCTTTTTGCGGGGCAGAAACATCGTCGGGAGCGTTCTTTCATGAACAGCCCCCGCCGTGACGCCCTGCAGGTCTTCATGGACGTGGTGGAGGACGGGGCCTACGCCAACCTGCGCCTTAAGGAGGTCCGGCGTTCCCCTTCCGAGCAGGCCTATGTGCGCTCCCTGGTGTACACCGCTTTGGAGCATTTGCGGTGGGCGGACTACATGCTCGCCTTCTACGTGAAGCCCCAGAAGAAGGTGGTGCGGAGCATCCTGCGGCTGGGGGTGGCTGAGCTGTTCTTCATGGACACGCCGGACCATGCTGCCGTAAACGGGGCCGTGGCGCTTGCGAAGGAATGTGGCAAGGGGGCCATGTCCGGATTGGTGAACGGGGTCCTGCGGCGCATGCTGCGGGAGAAGGATTGCCTGCCGCCGCTGCCCGACGAGCCGGTTTCCCGGCTGTCCATCCTGTATGGCTGCCCGGAGTGGGTCGTGGAAGAATGGCTGGGACGGTTTGGGGAAGCGGAAACCATTTCCCTCCTGAGCTATGAACCGCCGGCTTTGGAGATCCGCGCCCAGCACCCCTACACCAGCGAGGCGCTGGCTCAGGCGCTCACGGTCCCCTATGCCCGGGGCCAAGTGGACGAGAACTGTTTCCGACTCAGGGAAAGCCTCTTGCTATCCTCCCTGCCCCTGTTTTCTGAGGGAAAGATCACCGTTCAGGGCGAGGGGGCCATGGCCATCTGCCGCTGTATGGGCGACATGCGGGGGAAGAAGGTGCTGGACGCCTGCGCAGCCCCCGGCGGAAAGAGCGCCTACCTGTGGTCGCTGACGGGCGGAAATGTGGACCTGACCTGTTGGGAACTCCATCCCCATCGGGTGGAATTGATGGAGCGGACCTTCGCCCGGCTCCATGTGCAGGCGAAGTGTGAAGTCCGGGACGCTTCTTGCCTCCCGGAGGGCGTGGCTCCCGCCTTCGACGGGGTGCTCCTGGACGTGCCCTGCTCCGGGCTGGGCCTTTTAAAAGAGAAGCCGGACGTGGCGCTGCACCGAGCGGAGAACGACGTGGACGCCCTGTGCAGGACTCAGGCGGCGCTGCTGGATAGCTGTGCAAGGCTTGTGAAACCCGGCGGGGTCCTGTGCTACAGCACCTGCACCATCTCCCTCAGAGAGAACGAGCAGCAGGTGGAGGCCTTTTTGAAGGCTCGCTCCGAATATTCTTTGGAGGACCAGCGCCAGCTCCTGCCCCAGCGGGACGGCACCGGCGGATTCTATATGGCAAGGATGAAGCGATGTATTTGACGGACCTTGACAAACAGGGCCTGGCCGCCCTCATGACGGAATGGGGGCAGCCTCGCTTTCGCACCGATCAGGTGATGGCGTGGCTCAACAAGGGCGCTCGGCCGGAGGAGATGACCAACCTCCCCAAGGCCCTGCGGGAGCAGCTCTCCGCCCTGCCCTACGGCGGCAGCGTCATCGAGCGGAAGCTCACTTCCCCCAGGGACGGCACCATCAAATACCTGTTTTTGTTGGAGGACGGAAATTTGGTGGAGGGGGTACTCATGCACTATAGCTATGGGAACACCGCCTGTATCTCCACCCAGGTGGGCTGCCGCATGGGCTGCAAGTTCTGTGCCTCCACGCTGGAGGGCTGCGTCCGGGACCTGAGGCCTGGAGAGATGCTGAGCTTTATCAAGCTCATGGAGCAGGACGAGCCGCCCCGGGAGGGGTGGAGCCGGTCTGTAACCAACATCGTGCTCATGGGCAGCGGGGAGCCCCTGGACAACTACGACAACGTGGTGACCTTTTTGAGGCGGGTGACAAGCCAGGACGAACTGAACATCAGCCCCCGGAACATCTCGCTGTCCACCTGCGGCCTGGTGCCGAAGATATATCGGTTCATGGAGGAAGCGCCCCACGTGACCTTGTCCATCTCCCTCCACGCCCACTCCGATGAGGTGCGCCGTACCATGATGCCCATCGCCAACGTATACCCCATCGAGGATCTCATCGAGGCGGCCAGGGTCTATGCCGAGAAGACGGGCCGCCGGGTGGTGTTCGAATACGCGTTGGTGGAGGGTGTGAATGATGCGAGGCAGGACGCCATAGCCCTTGCAAAGCGCCTCAGAGGCATGATCTGCCATGTGAATTTGATCCCGCTGAACAGTGTGAAGGAGCGATCGCTCATGGGCGTGAGCCGGGCCCACGCGGAGGAGTTTGCCGGGTGGCTCGCCCGAGAGCATATCTCCGCCACCGTGCGGCGGGAGATGGGCGCCGATATCGACGGCGCCTGCGGACAGTTGAGAAGGAGGGTGATCCATGAGATACAGCAGCCTATCTGAAAGGGGCCGTCGCCCCAACAACGAGGACGTGGTGTTCACCCGCTTCGATCCCCGCTATCCCCTGATCGCCGCCGTTTCCGACGGCATGGGCGGCCACGCCGCCGGCGAGGTAGCCAGCCGCATCTCCATCGAAGCTTTGGACATGTGGACCAGGGAGCTTGCCGATGCTCCGCAAAACGTGCTGGTGGATGCCTTCTTCAACGCCAACGCCCAGGTCATCGCCGCCGCCGAACAGGAGAAGGCGTATCGAGGCATGGGCGCTACCATGGTGGCCGCCATCTTCTATCACGACCACTTCATCACCGCCAACATCGGGGATTCCCGGCTGTACCTGGTTTCAGAGGGAGAGATGCGCCAAGTGACCTTCGACCACTCCTACGTGCAGGAGCTGGTCCGGCGGGGGTTCCTGACGGCGGAGGAGGCCCGCAATCACCCTCGCAAGAACGTGATCACCCGCTGCATCGGCACTGAATCCTCCTTCGAGCCGGACGTGTTCTACACCCGCTGGAACCCCAAGGATTTGGTGCTGCTGTGCTCCGACGGCCTATGCGACGTGCTTACCGAATCGGATATGCTCTCCATCATCCAGAAGGAAACCGATCTGGACGCCCTTTGCAAGGCTCTGTCGGACGCCGCCTATGAAAAGGACAGCGCCGACAACATCTCCCTGGTCCTGGTGCGCAATGAAGGAGGTGTGGAGCTGTGATCCCGGATATCATCGACGGCAAGTATCGCGTGATCCGCGAGGTGGGCAGCGGCGGCATGGCCCATGTCTATCGGGCCATCAACATGTCCACCCGGAAGGTGGTGGCCGTGAAGATGCTCAAGGAGGAGTATCTGAACGACAAGGAATTTTTGCGTCGGTTCGATCGGGAGGCCCGGGCCAGCCTGAAGCTGTCCCATGAGAACATCGTCCGGGCCTTCGGCGTAGGCGAGGATAAGGGCGTACCCTATATCGTCCTCGAATATGTGGAGGGCAAGACCCTGAAGGACCTCATTCTGGAGAGCCCCAGCGGGCACCTGTCCGTGCAGCAGTCCATCGGCATCTGCAGCCAGATTCTGGACGCCCTCAACTATGCCCATGCCCACGGCATCATCCATCGGGACGTGAAGCCCCAAAACGTGATCGTCACCAACCGGGGCAAGGCGAAGCTGGCCGACTTCGGCATCGCCCGGGAGGTCACCGCCAGCACCGTGACCTTCTCCGGCAAGAACGTCATCGGCTCCGTGCACTATATTTCCCCCGAACAGGCCAAGGGCCTGCCCGCCACGGAGGAAAGCGACATCTACTCCGCCGGCATCTCCCTCTATGAGATGCTCACCGGCACGGTGCCCTTCATCGGCGATACCACAGTAGCTACCGCCCTCATGCACCTGTCCAACGAGCCGGAGCCGCCCCGGGATCTGAACCCCTCCATCCCTCCCGCCCTTAACGATATCGTGCTCAGGGCCATCGAGAAGGATCCCCAGATGCGGTATGCGAGCGCCAAGCTCATGCGCGCCGACCTGATCCGTTCTCTGACCCATCCCAACGGCACCTTCGCCCGGGACCGGGAGTCCAAGGAGACCAAGACCCCCGGACGGCGCATGTCGCTTTCCGTGTATGCCTGGATATCCATCTCCGTGTTCATCCCCATTTTGGTGATCTTCCTGGCCTATCTCGGCTTCGTGAACCATTGGTGCGCCGGGAATGGGGATGCGGAAACCGATGTCCTGCCCACCGCCAGCCCGGAGGCGGCAGTGGCCACCGTGAACGTGGCCGGCGTCGATCAACCCACGGCCTCCCCATTCGGAAGCCTGATGCCCACGATCATGGGCCAGCGGCTGGACGACGCCCTGCGCACCGTGCATGCCCTTGGATTCAACGATATCTATGTGTCCATCGAATACGCATCCCGCGACCCGCGCACCGGTACCATCGTGCAGCAGAGCATCCCATCCGGCACCGTGCCTGATACGGCTTCCCCCATCTATCTCACGCTCCTGCTGGAAAAGCGCGGCAAGTACAAGGCGGATATCGCCTTTATGCTGGACATCCCCGAGAACGATTCCCGAGTCCAGATCGTGTATCGGACCAGCAACACGGAGAATATCGACTACGCCGTGGTCCTCTACGACAGCCTGCGCACCAAGGAGACCATGGTCTCCATCAGCGCCACGGTCTACAGCAACGACCCCGCTACCCGAACGCTGTATCTGCTGGTGAACGGGAAGGAAGTGCGGAGCCAGGACGTGAAGTTTTCGGAGTAAAAGGCGATGGAAGGGTCTATCATAAAGGGTGTGGGCGGCTTCTACTACGTCTTGACCGACCAGGGCGAGATCACCTGCAAGGCAAAGGGCGCCTTTCGGCGGGAGGGCATCACCCCGGTGGTGGGGGATCGGGTCACGCTCACCCTTCACCAATCCGGATACGCCCAGATGGATCGTATCCTGCCCCGCCGAAACCTGCTCATTCGGCCACCAGTGGCCAACGTAGACAGGCTCCTTATCGTCCTCTCCGGCCGCCTGCCGGAGCCGGATTGGCTGCTGTGCGACAAGCTGATCATCCAGGCCACGCTGAACGCCATCGAGCCGGTCATGGTCCTCAATAAGGCGGACCAGGCGGACCGGGCCATTTTGGAGGCTTTCGAAGGGGACTACCGTCTGTTCCCCCGGGTCGTGGTCTCCGCCCTGTCAGGCGAGGGGCTGGGGGAGCTGAAGGAGGTCATTTCGGGAAAGGTGTGCTGCTTTGCGGGCCAGTCCGCCGTGGGGAAGTCGTCGCTCATGAACGCCCTGCTGCCGGAGCTCGATTTGCCCGTGGGAGAGCTGACCCGCAAGACGGAGCGCGGCCGTCACACCACCCGACACGCCCAGCTGTGGCCCTGCTTCGGCGGTGCACTGCTGGACACCCCCGGCTTCTCCCTCTACGAGCCGGATAGCTTCGATGAACAGCTGCTGCAGGGGTGCTACCCGGAATTTGCCCAGGCTGCGGCCTGCCGGTTCCCCGGCTGCATGCACATCACGGAGCCCGACTGCGCGGTCAAGGAGCTGTTGAAGGACGGGCGCTTGTCCCCTGCCCGCTATGAACGATACGTGGAGATCGCCAAGGATTTTACCTTCAGGAGGAAACACCAATATGATTAAGATCGCCCCCTCCATCCTGTCAGCCGACTTCGCCCGCATGGGCGAGGCCGTAGCGATGCTGGAAGCAAACGGCGCGGACTGGGTTCATTTCGACGTGATGGACGGCCATTTCGTGCCCAATCTGACCTTCGGTCCCACCATGTGTAAGGCCCTGCGGCCGGTGACGAAGCTGCCTTTGGACGTGCACCTCATGGTGGAGCGGCCCGGCGACTGGGTGAACCCCTTTCGGGACGCGGGGGCGAATATGGTCACCTTCCACGTGGAGGCGGAGCGGCATATCCACCGGGTGCTCCAAGCCATCCACGCGGCCGGCATGCAGGCCGGCGTGGTGCTGAACCCCGCCACGCCCCTTGCCCTGTGCGAGGAGGTTTTGGAGGACTGCGATATGGTGCTGCTCATGAGCGTGAATCCGGGCTTCGGCGGACAGAAGTTCATTCCCCAGGTGTTACAAAAGATCGAAGCGCTGAGCGCCCTTAAGGGTTCGCGGGGCCTTGGCTTTGAGATCGAGGTGGACGGCGGCGTGAACGAGAGCACCGCGCCCCTGTGCCGAACTGCCGGGGCCACCGTGCTGGTGGCGGGCAGCGCCGTGTTCACCGCCCCCGACCCGGAGGGAATGATCCGGCAGCTGCGTGGCTGAACCGAAGGTTCTGTTGAACAAAATACGAGGGTTTGTAGGGACCGTCAGCGACCGGGGCCTGGCGTCCTATGCCGCCTCCTGCGCCTTCTATTCCTTCCTGTCCCTGTTCCCCCTGGCTGTTTTGGCCGCTTCCCTTATCCCCTGCGTGGGGGTCTCGGAGGCGGCTTTGGTGTACCTTTTGGGCCGCGTCGCCCCCAAAAGCGTCATGGAGCTCCTCAAAGCCATCCTGACCAACGTCTATGCCCACGTCTTCCCCGCCCTGCCGCTATCGCTCCTGGGGCTCCTCTGGTCCTCGGCCCAGGCCTTTTCAGAGCTGCTGAAGGGGATGGCGGCCATGGCGGGCCAGGCACGGCCCGTGGGGTTTCTTAAGCGGCGGTTCCGAGCCATCCTGCTGACCCTGGCCCTGCTGCTAACGCTCCTTCTGTCCCTGGCGGTGCTGGTGTTCGGGGGCAAGATCGCTCTGTTGGTGGGGCTGCTCTACCCACGGCTCGCCCACCTGCTGCGCCTGGCTCTCTATCTTCGGTACGGGGTGATGCTGGTGCTGCTGTGGCTGCTGTTCGTGTTCCTCTACCGGTCGATCCCGGGACAAGGGCTGTCCTTTCGGGACGTGGGCCTGAGCGCCGCCCTGGCCGCCGGGGCCTGGATGGCCTTCTCCGCCCTGTTCTCCCTGTACGCCGGCCGCTTTCTGGACCTCACCCTGTACGGCAGTATGGCGGCCATGGCCATAACCATGCTGTGGCTTTTCTATTGCCAGCACATCCTCCTCCTGGGTGCGGCCCTATGCGCATGGAAAAAGGAAGCCACTTCCACAGAAGCAGCTTCCTAAAGGTACATTTGTATTATTTTAGTGTGACCACCGTGACCCCGGCGTCCCCCTCCCCGTAGGCCCCGATCCGATAGGACTTGACCCGGGGATGGTTCTTAAGATACGCCTGAATGCCGGCCCGCAGGGCGCCGGTGCCCTTGCCATGGATCACATTGAATTCCTTCCGGCCGTTCCGGGCACACAGGTCGATGTACCGATCCACCTCCAGTATGCCGTCGTCCACGGTCATGCCCCGCAGATCCAGATCCATCTTGACCTCCTGGATGTCCTGCAAGATGGGTTTGCTGGTCACAGGCGTCCGCTTCTTCTTTGCTTTGGGCAGGGGGCGAAGGTCCGAGAGCGGCACGTTCATCTTGATGACCCCGGCCTGGATCTGGACCATGCCCCGGGCGTCGGGGGCCTTCAGCACGGTGGCGGTGTTGTGGATGCTGAGGACCTGGTAGCTCTCCCCCGCCTGCACCGTCTTGGGCGCTTCCCCCAGATCGTCCTCAGGCAAAGCGGTGTCCACGAGATCGTTCTCCGAGGCCCGCATGCCGTCCCTGGCCTGCTGGATGGCCCGTTCGAGGGCCTTGGTGTCGATATTTTTGACGTTCCGAAGCTCGGTGATGATTCTCTCCATCTCCCGCCGGGTCTGGCGCACGATGTCCCGGGCGTCCTCCCGGGCCTTGTTTCGAAGGAGCGTCCGCTCCTCGTCCAGCTTGCGCTTCTCCTTCTCGTAGTCGTTTTTGAGCTTCTCTGCCTCCCATAAGGCGAGCTGCGCCTCGTGACGGGATTGCTCGGCCATGCGCCGCTGCTCCTCAGCCCCGCTCAGCACGTCTTCAAAGGCCACGTCCTCCTTCTTGAGGAACTGCCGCGCCCGGTCGATGATCTCCTCTGAAAGGCCCAGCCGCTGGCTGATCTCAAAGGCGTTGGACTTGCCGGGGATGCCGATATAGAGCCGATAGGTGGGACAGAGCCGGTCCACGTCAAACTCCATGGAGGCGTTCTGCATGCCTTCCCTCGCCAAGGCAAAGGCCTTGATCTCGGAGTAATGGGTGGTGGCCATGGTCCGGCAGCCCTTCTGCTGAAGCCCCTCCAGGATGGCCTGCGCCAGGGCCGCGCCCTCCAAAGGGTCCGTGCCCGCCCCCAGCTCATCCAGGAGCACCAGCGTGTGCGCGTCCGCCTGCTCCATGATGGACACCAAATTGGTCATATGAGCGCTGAAGGTGGACAGGCTTTGCTCGATGGACTGCTCGTCGCCGATGTCCGCAAAGACCTGGTCGAAGATGGACACCTGGCTCCCCTCCTCGCAGGGCAGGAACAGCCCGCACATGGCCATGAGGGTGAAGAGGCCCACGGTCTTCAAGGTCACCGTCTTGCCGCCGGTGTTGGGGCCGGTGATGATGAGGGTGTCGAAGTCCTCACCGAGCCACAATGTCACGGGCACCACCTTCTCCCGGTCGATCAGGGGATGGCGGGCGTTGGTAAGGCGGATGCGGCCCTCCTCGTTGAGCTTGGGGCGCACGCCGCCATACTCCCGGGCCAGCATGGCCTTTGCAAAGATGCAATCGAGGCGGCCCAGCAGCTGCAGGCTATCGTAGAGCTCGTCCGAAAAGGGCTGCAAGAGGGCGGTGAGGCCAGCTAAGATCCGCTCCATCTCCTTCTTTTCGTCCAGAAGCAGTTTTTTATACTCATTTCCCAGCTCCACCACCGCGGCAGGCTCGATGAACAGGGTCTGGCCCGTGCCGCTTTGATCGTGGATAAGGCCCGGGATCTGCCGCCGATGCTCCGCCTTCACCGGAATGGTGTAGCGGCCATTGCGCATGGTGATGATGGCGTCCTGCAAATACTTCTGCTCCCCGGCGCTGCGGATGATGCTGTTGAGCTTGTCCCGCACCTTCTCGGTGGTCAGCTTCATCTGCCGACGAATGCGGGCGAGCTCCGGCGAGGCGTTGTCCGCCATCTCCTCCTCGGAGAGGATGCAGCGGGCGATCTCGCTTTCAATGGAGGGCTGGGCCGTGAGCCGGTTCGCCAGCAGGCAAAGCAGCCCGTCGCCCCCCTCCTCCTTGCCGCCCAGAATCGCTTCCCTCGTACGCCGGGAGACCTTCAAACACCGCTCCGCCGCCAGCAGCTCCCCCATGGACAGGGCCAAAACCGCGCTCATGCGGCGCAGGCTTCCGCGGATGTCGGGGAATATGTCCACGGGCGTGTGCCCCAGGCGCCAGTAGATGGACTCCGCTTCCGTAGTCTCCTGCAGCAGTCGCTCCGCCTCGGGCAAAGACGCGGCAGGAGACAGCTCATCCACCGCAGCCTTGCCAAGATCCGAAACCGCGAACCCGCGCAATAGGGCCTGTATCTTGTTGAGCTCAAGGGTATGTATGGTTCTCTCGGAAATCATGGTCCTCAATCGCTGAATTTGTTCATATCGCCGATGGTCACGACGATGGTGATATACTCCCCGTCCCGGTACACGGTGAAGGCCACCGTATCGCCCACCAGCTTGGAACGCACATAGTTCACCACGTCGTCGTTCTCAGTCACCGCAATTTGATCGGCCTTGGTGATGATGTCCCCCACCCGGAGCCCGGCCGCCTCCGCCGGCGCCCCTTCGGTAAGGCTCTCCACGCGGCAGCCCACGGGCAGCTGATTGGCTTTGGCGGTCTCCTCATCCACGGTACGGATGGTCACGCCGATGCCGGGACGAACCACGCCGCCCTCCCGCAGGATCACGTTGGCGATCTCGATGACGTTTTGGATGGGGAGCGCGAAGCCGATGCCTTCCGCGGAGACGGTGTTGCCGTTGGAATCATAGCCCGCGGTGACGGACTTAGCGCTGTTCATGCCGATGACCTGACCGGCCATGTTGATGAGGGGACCGCCGCTGTTGCCGAAGTTGATGGCGGCGTCGGTCTGTAAAAAGGTGTTTACGAAGCCGTCGATGTTGATCTCTCGAGCGGTGGCGCTGATGATGCCGAAGGTGACCGTGCCATAGAGCTCATAAGAGCTGAGGGGATTACCGATGGCAATGACGTACTCGCCAACCCGGAGGGCGCTGGAATCACCGATGGGCAGGGTGGGATAGTCCGACCCCTCCACCTTCAATACCGCAACGTCCATGGTCACGTCTGCGCCGATCACCTGCGCGGCCTTCTTCTCCCCGTCGCTGAAGAGCACGTTCACCGCCGCCGCGCCGCTGACCACATGGGCGTTGGTCAGGATGTAGCCGTCCTCCGAAACGATAAAGCCGGAGCCGCCGCTATACTCCTCCAGTCGGTCGGTGCGGGCATTGGGCCGATACTGAATGATGCCCACCACGGAGGGCGAGGCCGCTTCCACCACGTCGGGTATGGATGCGAAGGTCTGCATGTCGCCGGGGCCCTGCACGTTTAGCTCCAGCTGGGGCAGCTCCTCCACGGTTTGCGGGTCCGCCGTGGGCGCAGGAGTCGCCTCCGGGGCCGGTATAGCTGTGGGCTCATCTGTTGGCGTCGCCTCCGGGGCAGCCGTCGGTTCCTCGGTGGGCTGCTCCGTGACTATGGGCTGGCTGATGGCTGCTCGGGCCTCCTGAATGCGGAAAAAGCCGGTGCCGATCACCGTGAACGCCACCAGCAGGGCACACACGAGGATGGACAGGCACCAGATCAGCGCCGACAGGCCCTTGTTCTTTGTTTTGTTGAGTTTCTCAGGTTCCATTCTTTCTGCCTCCATCTGTCACACGCTTGAGCGTGTTGGCTTTTTCCAAAGTAAACGTAAACTGGGTCCCTTTGCCCCGGGCGCTCTTCACCGTGATGGACTGGCCGTGTGCCTCGATGATCTTCTTTACGATGGCCAGGCCCAACCCGGAGCCCACCTGGGGAGAGGGCGTATGGGCCTTCTCCACCTTGTAGAATCGGTCGAAGATGTGGGGCACATCCTCCGCCGGGATACCCACGCCGGTATCGCGGATGGTGACGTATACCTCCTTGCGCAACGCGTAGGTGGACACGAGAAGGGTCCGTCCCTCGGGGGAATACTTGATGGCGTTGTCAATCAGGTTCCGCAGCACCTGGGATATCTGGTTGCTGTCCGCATACACGAAGGTTTGCTCATTGGCAAAGCGCACGTCCAGCTCCATCTGCTTCTCCGAGATGCGGGCTTCAAAGGTGATGAGGGTGCGGCGCACCAGCTCGTTGATGTCGAAGACCTCATAGTTGACCGTGATGATGCCGCTTTCGATACGCGCCAGGTCCAACAGATCGTTGACCATGGCCGTCATGCGGCGGGTCTCGGAGAGCACGATGTCTATGTAATGGTCGTGCTCCTCGGTTGGGATGGTCCCATCCATCATGGCCTCCAGGAACCCCTTCATGCTGGTGAGGGGAGAGCGAAGCTCGTGGGAGACGTTGGCCACGAAGCTCTGGCGTGTGACCTCCAGATTCTTCAACTGATCGGCCATCTCGTTGAAGCTGCGGCCCAGCTGGGACGCCTCGTCCTTGCCCTGCACAGGAATACGCTGAGAGAAGTCGCCCTTGGAGTAGCACTGCACGATGTGGTTCATGTCCACAAAGGGATTGATGATCCGCTTGGCAATGAAATAGGAGGAGAACAGGACCACGAAAGCCGCCACCACGCAGATAGCCAGCGTCCACAAGGCCAGTTGGCGAAAGACTTCGTTCCAGCGGGAGATGTCGCTGTGGATCAGCAGGACGGCCGCGTTCTCCCCTTCCCCCAATCGAACAAAGACGGTATATGCGGGAAACGTTGCCCCGGCGAAGTATCGCTCCATGGTCTCGGGCATAGGGCCGCTTCGGCGCAGCGCATCGTCCGCTCGGGTCCTCTCCGGGGGCAAATCGACCAGCGGCGCCCACTTTTCATCCACATACGCGCTGAGGGACGATTCAGGATAGAGCACCTGTATGAGCAGCTTTCGCTCCTCCGTCAGGGGCCGCAGCGCCTCCTCGTCGCCGTCCGCTTCCAGCACGGCCATGGCCTGCTGTCCCGTTTCCACCAGCATATCCTTCTCCATGCTGAGGTTCTGCATACGGGAAACGAACCCGATCCCCAGCCCTAAAACCAGCAGCAGAGAAAGGACCGTCACGCACTGCAGAAACAGCATGCGGTCGAATATGGATTTAAATCGGATCTTCGCCATGAAGAGGGATCGTCAGGAATGAATCTCGAACTTATACCCTACGCCCCAAACGGTCTTCAGCTGCCAGCTCTGGCGCTCGCCCAGCTTTTCCCGGATACGCTTCACGTGCACGTCCACCGTGCGGGAATCGCCGAAGAAATCGAACCCCCACACCTGCTCCAAAAGCTGCTCCCGGGTGAACACCTTGCCTGCATGGGAGGCCAGGAAGTACAGCAGCTCGATCTCCTTGGGAGGCATCTCCAGCTGAATGCCGTCCAATATCACGGAGTAGTTCTCCAGCGAAATGGACAAGTCCGGCAGCACGATGGCCTTCTCCTGATCGGCGGCAGGGACGCTCCGGCGCAGGACCGCCTTGATCCTAGCGATGAGCTCGTTGCTGTCGAAGGGCTTGGCGATATAGTCGTCCGCACCCAGCTCCAACCCCCTGACCCGCTCGCCGGTGTCGCCCTTGGCTGTCAGCATGATGACCGGGGTGGGAGACTCCTGACGGATGTCGCCCAGAATGGACCAGCCATCCCGCCCGGGCAACATCACGTCCAGCACCACCAGCGTGGGCTTGACGCTGCGGAAGGTGGCCAGGGCGTCGTACCCGGTGGCGCAGGTGGCCACGTTGAACCCGGCTTTCTTCAAATACAGCTCGATGATGGAAAGAATGTTCCTATCGTCATCGATCACGAGAATGGTGTTGTTATCCATAGGACCTCCTGTTAGTCAATACCGATCACCTGTATTCCGTTTTCTTTGAGCAGCTGCGCGGTGATCCCGTCGCCCTGCACCAGTTTTTTCGAAAACGTACCGTCATATATCCACCCCGACCCGCAGGATGGGCTCCTGTTCTGAAGGAGCGCTTGCGTCGCTCCATAGGTCTTAGAAAGGGCCAGCACCGCTTCTGCGCCCCGGCGAAAGGCTGCCGTCCGGTCCACCCCGTCCTCATCGACGACATGACCCGCCCATATCTCGCAAGCCGGACGAGGCGTGCCGAGGCCGCCCAGCTGCTCCGGGCACACCGGAAGGGCCTTCCCCGCCTTGACGAGCTCCACCGCTTCCGCACAGAGCTTTGATTTTCCGTCATATCGACAGGGAAAACCGACCAGGCAGGCACTTACGAGAATCACGGCATACTACCACCTATTTATAGTCATTGCATTGTACCATAAAAGCGAATATTTGTCCAGTGTATGAACGAAATACTTACAAAATGAAAACAAGGGCCGCATAGAAAACGGCCCTTTTAGGGATACAGATGGAAAAATCAACCTTTCACGGCGCCGGCGGCAACGCCCTTGATGATGTGCTTCTGGCACAGGAGATAGAAAATCACCACCGGAACGATGCCCAGGAAGATCAACGCCATAGTGGCGCCCCAGTCCACCTGACCGTAGCTGCCCTGGAGGTACTGGATATGGATGGGGATGGTCCGATACAGGTTCCTGTCCAACACCAGATACGGGAGCAGATAATCGTTCCAGACCCACATGATTTCAAGGATGCCCACGGAGATCATGGTGGGCTTGAGCATGGGAAACACCACCAGGAAATAGGTCTTCAGCGGCCCGCAGCCGTCGATGACCGCGGCCTCCTCTATCTCCAGGGGAATGCCCTTGACGAAGCCCACGAACATGAAGATGGCCAGGCCTGCGCCGAAGCCCAGATACACGATGGGGATGGTCCAGGGCGTGTTCAGCTTTAGGGTGTCCGCCGTCTTGGAGAGGGTGAACATGACCATCTGGAAGGGCACCACCATGGAGAACACGCACAGGTAGTAGATGATCCGGCAGATCTTGGAATCCACCCGGGCGATGAACCAGGCGGCCATGGACGTGAACAGCAGGATCATGGCAGAGCTCAGGATGGTGATGGTGAAGCTGTAGAGCACCGTCTTCCAGAAGTCGTAGTTGCCGAAGGTCATGCCCTTCACGTAATTGTCGAAGCCCACAAAGGATTCGGCGTTGGGCAGGGCGAAGGTCTCGGACTTCACATAGGTGCTGCCCTTGAAGGTGTTGATGATCAGCGTGACGATGGGCAGCATATAGATGATGCAGATCACCGCCAGAATGATGGACAGGGCGGTCCGTATCCGCTTCTCTTTGGCGAGACTCTGTTGGTTCATTACTGCTGCACCTCCTTTCTGCGGGTGGCGGTCAGCTGAATGAGGCCCAGACCGGCCACCAGGATGAAGAACAGGACCGCTTTCGCCTGGGCGGTGCCCCGGGCGGAGGTGTTGCCTACATAGAAGGTGTTGTAGATGTTCAGGGCGATCATCTCCGTCTGGCCCACGGGCACACCGTTGATGAAGGGCTTGGGCAGGCCGTTGGTGAGCGCCAGGTTCTGGTCGAAGAGCTTGAAGCCGTTGGTCAGGCTCAGGAAGGTGCAGATGGTGATGGAGGGCATCACGTTGGGGATGGTGACCCGCCACAGGGTCTGCCAGCTGGTGGCGCCGTCGATCTTGGCGGCCTCCAGCATGTCGCTGGGCACGGCCTGCAGCCCTGCGATATAGATGATCATCATATACCCGATCTGCTGCCAGGCGACCACCACCACCAGGGCCCAGAAGCCCCAAACCGGCTCGGTGACCAGGGTCTTGCCGTACATGTGGAGGATCCCGTCAAAGATCATGGACCAGATATAGCCCAGCACGATGCCGCCGATCAGGTTGGGCATGAAGAACACGGTTCGAAACAGGTTGCTGCCCTTGAGCTCCTTGGTGAGAAAATAGGCCACGGCGAAGGCGAGCACGTTGATGATGATGAGGCTCACCACGGCAAACAAAGCCGAATACCAGAAGGAGCGGACGAAGGTGGGGTCCTGGAAGGCCTTGAGATAGTTGCTGAAAAAGGCCTTATCGTTCATGACGCCGTTCAGCTTGGCGTTGGACGTGGTGGTAAAGGTGCAGAACGAGAGATAGATGCCCTGGATAAACGGCCAGACGAAGCCGATGACGAAGGCCGCCATCAGAGGCAGGAGGAATATCCACCATTGCCTACGAATGGGGCCCTTTCTCAGATCGTAACTCTTTCTTTTTCGATTCAAACGAAACACCCCTCTGTTACTCTACTGAAAGAATGAGGGACAGGCGAAGCCGCCCGCCCCTCTAAGGTCACGCAGGATAGAAATTAGCCGTTCACCTGGGTGTACTGATAGGCCCAGCCATCCACGATGGCGGAACGGACCTGCTCCCAGTTGGCGTCGGACTGATCGGCGTTGTAGGCGTTCAGAGCGGAAACGAACGCGGCACGGTAGGCGTCCACATTGGGCTGATAGTTGGTGGCCCAATCCATGACGTAGCAACCGTTGTTGGAGTATTCGTTGGCCATGGCCAGGAAGCCGTTGGTGGACTCGGCAGCCTGCTTATAGGGCATGACGCCGAAGGAGTCAACCAGCAAACGGGAGGCTTCGGGATCGGTCACGCACCAGTAGAGGAATTCCATGGTGGCGTCGATGTCAGCCTGGTCGGCTTTGGCATTGATGGCCCAGCAGTTCTCGGTACCGCAGTTGAGACCGGCCTTCTCCTCGCCTTCCACACCGCAGTAATAGGGGATCATGGCCACGTTCTTGCCCTCGGACACAGCGCCATACTCCCAGGAGCCGTTCACGAAGAACACGGCTTTGTCGGCCTTGAACTCGCCCTCGGCGTCATGGCCGCCGGCGGCGAAGGTGGCGGGATCAAACTCGCTGTTGTTGATGGCCAGATCATACAGGTTCTTGAAGTTGGGCACGAATTCACCGGTGATGGTGGCGGGGCACTCGGTCCAAACCTTGCCAGCGGCGCGCTCTTCATACACATAGTCCAGGTTGATCATGTGGCCGGTGAACCGCCAGCTGGAGGAACCGTCCATATCGGAGGAAGTGAACGCGTCGAAGCCCAGCTCCTTGGCGCGGGCGTGGATGTCCTCCACGACGGCCTTCAACGTGGCAAAGTTGGTGATCTCATCCAGCTTGTGGCCGGCCTTCTCGAGGAGGTCCACGTTGACGATGATGCCGTAGCACTCATAGCAGTAGCCGATGGAGCAGAGCTTGCCATTCTCGTCATAGAGGTTATAGGCATCGGTGTTCAGCTCGTTGGCGATCTTGGTGCCGGTCAGATCCAGGCAGTAGTCAGACCAGGTCTTCACACCCTCCTGGTTGCCCACGATGAACAGCGTGGGAGGGGTGGACTTGTCCATCTCAGCGGTCAGCGTCTGAGAGTAGGTGCCGGAGGCAGCGGTGACCACGTTCACGGCCACACCGGTCTTCTCGGTGTACATCTTGGCGACCTGCTGAAGGACTTCGTCGGATTCCGGCTTGAAGTTCAGCCAATAGATGGAACCATCCTTCGCGTTGGTCACGGGGACCAAAGCGAACACCAGACACAGAACGAGAGCCAAAGCAAAGATCTTCTTCATTGTTGTTTTTCCTTCTCCTTGTTTTATTCTTCTTCCTGCTGTGGAAGAAGTTGTACATATATAATTTTACACAAAGAATATCCAAAGTCAAGGGTGAAACCTGAGAAAATGACAAACAAATGAACAAGAATTTTGAAATATCCTTGGCTGGGGATGCAGTTTTTTCCTGTAATAAATCGGCGCGAAGAGGGAAAAGTAATGGCGAAAAGCAAAGCAAAGGAGGTGAAACGTAAATGGCACGCAACAGCTCTATGGTTCCTGAAAACCAGGACAAGCTCAGCAACTTCAAGTCTGAGGTGGCTTCTTCCCTGAACATCAACCTCAAGCAGGGGTACAACGGCGATCTGACCTCTCGTGAGGCCGGCAGCATCGGCGGCGAGATGGTGAAGCGCATGATCGAGTACGCTGAGAAGAACATGCACTAACGAATACAACGACGTGAGACGCGTACGGATACATACGCCAGAAAACAACATGGCTGCTCGACCGGCGTCATGATCAGCATACAGCATGGCAAGAGAAAGGCCGTCCCGAGGGGCGGCCTTTCTCTTTTCTTTGGATCAGTCGTCATCCACCACGATGGTGCCGACCTTGACGAACCAGTTGTACACATACCCCTCCACGTCTCCGACCTTGACCTTATACCAGACGCCATTCTGCTTGATGAGCTTGCCGGTCTGGCCAGCGGTGACGGTCCCGACTCTCGCGCCGGAGGAGGAGGCTGCGGCGCGGACGGGCGCGGCCGTCTGGGAACCGTGAGCGACGATGGTAATCTCGGTCCCGGCGGGGATGCCCTGGGTGATGACCAGCTTCACGTCCCCATGGGTGATGATGTTGCCGCCGCCGGTGGCCCTGACCTTCACGGTGAGCTTGCCGGCCTCAGTGAGACTGGGCACGGCGGTGGACCAGTTCTTGCCGCCGTCGGTGGAATATTCGATGGTGTAGCCGCTGCCGTTCTCCAGCTTGGCTGTGACCTTATGGGCCTTGCCGTCATAGACGAAGGTGCCTCCCGTGGCCGTCAGCTTCACCTTGGAGGGATCGGCCACCTCGCCGGATTCGTCCTCCACGGGGATGGCGCCGGTCTTGACGAACCACTCGTAGACCCAGCCCTCCAGGGAGCCGACCTTCACCTTGACCCACTTGCCGGACACCGCCTGCAGGGTGCCGGTAGACCCGGCAGCCAGGGAGCCGATCTTGGCGGCGGAATTGGACGCTGCCGCGCGGACGGGGGCTTTGGTGGTGCCAGCGTGAGCCACGATGGTGATCTTGGTGCCGACGGGCGCGGAATTGGTGACCGTCAGCGTCACGTCGTTGCCATTGAGTACGGACTTGCCGCCGGTGGCCCGGGACTTGACCGTCAGCTTGCCGGGCTCGGTGAGGCCGGGGGCCTTGGTGGTCCAGGTCTTGCCGCCGTTGGTGGAGAACTCCACCGTCAATCCGGTGCCGTTGGTCAGGGTGTAGGTGACCTTATGCTCCAGGCCGTCGTACATATAGGTGCCGCCCTTGGCGGTAAGCTTGGCGGTGGTGATATCGGGTTCGGGCCCGGGCGCGGTCTCCGACGTTTCTGGATCAGGGAGAGCCCCTTCCTTCACGAACCAATAATACACAAAGCCGATGCTTCCGTTGAAGCTGATCTTATACCAGGAACCGGAACGGCCCAGAAGGGGGTAGGTCTGACCAGCTAAAGCGGTGCCGATCTTGGCGGTGCTGCTGCCCGTTCCGGAACGGACCGGCGCCTTGGTGGTGCTGCCGTGGGCCACGATGGTGATCTTGGTGCCGGCGGGAATCTTCTCCAACACCTCCACCGCCACGTCCTTATGGGTCAGCTGGGAGGAGCCGCCGGTGGCCCTTACCTTCACCGTCAGCTTTCCGACCTCCGTCTGGCCGGGGGCGGTTTTGGTCCAGGTCTTGCCGCCGTCGGTGGAATATTCGATGGTGTAGCCGTCGCCGTTCTCGAGGGTCGCCGTGACCTTATGCTCCTTGCCGTCGTAGACGAAGGTGCCGCCCTTGGCGGTGAGCTTGGCCTTGCTGGGATCGGGCTCCTTGTCGGTCTCGCTGGAAAAAGCGCCTACCTTCACATACCAATAATACACGTAACCGACCTTGGTACCAAACTTAAACTTATACCAGGAGCCTTCACGGGCGATCATCTGATACTTCTGGCCTTCGCTGACCGTGCCGAGCTTGGCGGCACTGGTGGAGGCGCCGGCGCGTACGGGAGCCTTCGTGATACCGGAATGTTTGACGATGGTGATCTCCGTGCCCTCAGGCGGATTCTGAGTCACCTCCAGGGTGATCTGCTTATGGTTGATGATGACGCTGTTCTTGCAGGCCCGAACGTTTACCTTCAGCCTGCCCGGCTCCGTGAGACCGGGGACCGTGGTGGTCCAGTTCTTGCCGCCGTCGGTGGAGAATTCCACGGTGAAGCCGATGCCGTTGGTCAGGGTGACCTTCACCTTATGGGGAAGCCCATCGTACAGGAAGACGCCGCCCTCGGCCTTCACGGTGATGGACTGCAAAAGCACCTGGCCGGTCTTCACGTAGCCCGCCGGGTTCTCGATCTTCAGGAAAGCGCCGCTGCTGCTCACGAACTTCGCCACGCCCCCCGCGGGCAGGGTGCTGACGATCTGGGAAGCATCGTTGGCCTCCTTATACACGTTGATCGCCGCGGCGGTGGAATTCTTCACGTACTTGTCGTCGGCCGCCCAACCGTCCCGAACGAACAGGGCGGGGACCAGCGAAAATACCATGATCGCCGTCAGCAGCAAAGAGATCGTTTTCTTCATTGTGTGTTCTCCCCTTTCCAGACACAACATGTTGTGGCATCCAAAATTGGTCTTCATTTTATGAACATTATATGAACACTATACCATGATTTGCAAAAAAATAAAGCGTTATAAATGTGAAATTTTTATGAACATGCAATCAAAAAGAGCCTTTTTCCTTGTTTTTTCCAGAAAAAGGCTGCATAAAAATTTTGCATACTTATCCTATGTGCGAATGACGTCCTCCATGGTATAAAACCCCGGCTGCTGCGCCAAAAGGAAGGTCGCCGCCTTCAGCGCTCCCTCAGCGAAAACCCGTTTGCTGCCCGCACGATGGGTGATGACGAGCTCCTCGTCCGTGCCCAGAAAGTATACGGTGTGCTCTCCGGCGATGTTGCCGCCCCGAAGGGAATGAATGCCGATCTCCTCTTTCGCGCGGCGTTGGTTGGTTTCATGGCGGCCGAAGACGAGCTGGCTCTCCCCCGCCCTGACCTCCTCGATGGCCTCGGCCAGCATGAGGGCGGTGCCGCTGGGGGCGTCCACCTTCAGATTATGATGGGTCTCCACGATCTCGGGATCGAAGCTCTCCCCCAGCACCCGGGCTGCCGCCTTCACCAGGGCCATCTGCAGGTTGACCCCCAGGGACATGTTGCGGGAAAAGAACACGGGAATGACCTTCGAAGCCTCTCTGAGCCGGCCCATCTCGGCCTCACCGAAGCCTGTGGTACCGGTGACCAGGGGCTTTTTTTCCCGGAGGCACAGATCGAGGACCGCCATGGCGGCCCCGGGACGGGAGAAGTCGATGGCCACGTCAAAGGGCACGTCCACCTCCGATGCGGCAGCGAACAGGACGCCGGGAAATTCGCCCTGCTGTAAGTCCACGCCCACCGCTGGAACAAGAGACCCGTCGCCCGCCTTCAATGCGGAAAGGACAGCCTGGCCCATGTGGCCCAGAGCGCCGTTGATCAATACGCGCTTGCTCATATGCCATTCTCCGTCAAATCAGTCCAAAGTCCTTCAGGGCCTTGCGCATCTTGGCCTCGTTCTCCGCTGAGGGCGGAATTAGGGGCAACCGCAGCTCCGGCGAGCACAGCTCCATCATGCTCATCATGGTCTTGATGGGGATGGGGTTGGTCTCCGAGAAGGCCGCCCGCCAGATGGGCAGGAGGATGAATTGGAGCTTGCGGGCAATGTCCAGCTTTCCGGCGAAGAAGGCCATGCACAGGTTATGGACCTCGGAGGGCACCACGTTGGCGATGGTGGAGATGACGCCCCGACCGCCCACGGACAGGACCGGCAGGATGTGGTCGTCGTTGCCGGAATAGATGTCCAGGCAGGGACAGAGAGCCGCCAGGTTCACGATCTGCTCGATGTTGCCGCTGGCCTCCTTGATGCCCACCACATTTTCGCAGATATCCGTGATCTCCTTCATGGTGGCGGGCAGGACGTTCAAGCCCGTCCGGGAGGGCACATTATACACGATGATGGGGATGTGCACCTGCTCGCAGATGGCGCCATAGTGAGCCACCAGACCTTTTTGGGTGGTCTTGTTGTAGAAGGGCGTCACGATGAGCAGCCCATCCACGCCTAAAGCCTCCGCCGTGCGGGAGAAGTCGATGACCGCCGCCGTGTTGTTGCCGCCGGTGCCCGCGATGACCGGCAGCCTGCGGTTGACCCGATCCACCACGAAGCGGATCACCTCCACCCGCTCCTCCGGGGTCAGGGTGGCTGCCTCCCCCGTGGTGCCGCAGACGATGATGGCGTCCGTGCCGCTGATGATTTGCAGCTCGATGAGCCGCGTCAGGGCGGTGTAGTCCACCTCCCCGTCGGTGAACGGCGTGACCAGGGCAACGCCTGACCCTTTGAAAATGGTGCTCACGGTCTTTCCCTCCAATGGCTTGTTGCTGTTATGATTGTACCGTTTTCCCTATCCTTTGTCAATTCCCGCGCCCAGGGGGACCAGCGGAAGACCAGGGGAAGGCTCGGCGGGTTGGGGGTGCGCCGATCCCTCCATTTCAGCCAGGGTCAGGGCCAGGCTCTCCGCCAGAACCGGGACGGCGTTCAAGGCCTGCTCCAGGGTGTTGGCGTTGTGACCCACCTCCACAAGCAGGCTCAACTGGCCAACATGCTGGTTGTAGCGCCCCGTCTTCACCCGCACGTCGCGGGCCAGGCGCTTTTCGGTAAGCCGCAGGTGCTCCGTCAGCGAGGACGCCAGGGCGTAGTTCCGGTCGAAGTCCGGCTTCTCCTCGTACTTGGTCCCTTGCCCCACCACGCACATGAGCCGGGCGGTGGGGCAGCCATCCACCAGCACATAATCCGAGGAATCGGAGCTGGCGTCCCGGTGGACGTCGATGAACAGGATAAGGGACGGATACCGCTCAAGGTAGCGTTTCATGGTCTGTTCGCTTCGTTCATAGGCCGTCTTCAGGCTGGGGGGCTCATGGTCCGTGGTGTCGTGGATCACCGAAAAGCCATATTGTATCCTGAGCCGCTGGGCCAGGGCCTCCCCCACAGCCAGTACGCTCTTGCTGGGGTCCGCCGTGCGATAGGAAGAGGACTGCACGTAAGGCGAGGCTTTTGTTGCCGTGTAGGCTTCGGTGGTATGGGTATGGTATATGAGTATCTTGGGTTCCTCGCCTCTTAAATCGAGGCCATGGAAAAGTTTGTCCGTCTCAATGTGGGAAATGGAAAGCGTGATGCGCTCCGGGTACAGGGGCAGTGTGCTCTCTGTCATAGCCTCCTCCGTTGGGATCGGCGTGGAAGCAGGCTTACGCGTTGTGTCCGCCATGGGTAGCAGGTCTATGGCCCGCAGCACCGACAGAAACAACAGCAACAGAAACAGAAGGCGAAAGAAACTCTCCTCCGCCGCATGGGGCGATCTGATCCTTCGGTGATTCATGGTCTGCACCTCCTCACCGTTACCCTATGTATAGCGGATATGAATTATCGCATCAGCCCCTCCAACACCTCATAATTCTCTCCGAACAGTGCCAAATTGAGCGCATAGGACAGGATGGACGCCCCATCCTTCACCATGGCGTCGATATCCTTGGGCGTGACGCACATGGACAGAAAGGCGTCGCCCAACTTATTCTTCGCTTTCAAAAACAGCTCCTGGGCGTTCATGCGAAGAAGTCCCGTATAGAGGATGGATTCCGCCGTCAGCACCAGGGGGATGCCCAGGGCGATGACCGGGATGCCCAGGGTGCTTTTGCTGAGCCCCTTCCGAAAATTCCCCACGCCGGCTCCAGGCGAGATGCCCGTGTCGTTGAGCTGGACCATGGCGCCCACATGGTCGCTTTCCGAGGACGCCAGGGCGTCCACCGCTATGATGAGATCGGGTTTCAGGACCGACGCGATGCCCGTCACCGCCTCCGCCGTTTCCAATCCGGTGACGCCCATAACGCCGGCTGAAAAGGCGGACACCGTGCGGGTCCCGGGAGGCAGCAGCTCCGGAAAATGATTCTGCACGTGGCGCGTGACAAAGAGGTTTTCCACGGTCTGGGGCCCCAGGGCGTCGGGAGTCACGTGGCGATTGCCAAGGCCCACCACCAGCACGCTTTGGACCTCCCCCACAAGGATCGAAAGCTCCGCGGCCAGGCACCGCCCCGCCTCCTGCCGTACCTCCTTGCTGGGAAGTCCATCCGGAGGCAGCGTCAGGGTGATGTAGCTTCCCTTGGGCTTATCTAGCTTCCGGGACGCCGCCTGGGTCCGGACCCGGATGCGGGAGATGCGCATCCGGCCCTTGGATTCATTCTCCTCCTCCACGCCGGAGAGCTCCGGACAGTGCTGCAATGCTTCATGGGCCATATCGGTGCGGGTGTTCATGATCTTCCTCCAAAACAAGAAATACCGACCTTTTGGGGTCGGTACTTAGATTGTCCAAATCTCAAAGCAGGATACAGATTAATCCGTTACAATCCTCGTTGACCATTCGTTCGATGGTCCCCTGCATCTTTTGCTGCACGTTCACGGGCATGCCGCCCAGCTTCCCCTGCATGTTCTCCGTCACCATGTCCTGCAGCGTCTTTCCGAAGAAGGAGGTCTGCCACAGGGCGTTCACGTCCTCCTGTCGGGTGGCGTTCAAATGCTCTATCAAGTTCCTGGCCTGCTCCTCCGAGCCGATGAGTGGGCTCACCTCCGTGTCGATATCCACCTTCACGATGTGCAACCCCTTGGCCCGGGCCCTGAGCCGTACGCCGCAGCGGCCGCCCTGGCGAAACATCTCCGGCTCCATGAGCTCCATCTCCTCCATGGAGGGTGTGACCACGCCATAGCCCGTCTGCTCCGCCTCATCGAGGGCGTTGGAGAGCCGATCATAGGCGTGTTTGGCCGCGGCGAACTCCCGAATGGCGGAAAACAGGGCAAAATCGTCCCTGATCTCCACCCCTGTCTCCTCGCTGAGCAGGGTATAGAACATGCTCTCCTCCGGCGTCAGGGCAAGGGTCACCGTGCCGGTGCCCAGATCCGCCCCCTCCCATTCCACCTTTTTAAAATGCTCCAGCTGCTCCATCCCCGCCACCAGCTTGCCGCAGTCGCCTACGGTCCGAACCTGGGGCGACAGCTCCCGAAGCAGGGACAAAACGCCCTCCATGAGGGGGCTCTCTCCCGACAGGGCTCGCAAAAAGCCTGGCACGCTGATCTCCACCAGCTTCACCGGGAAGGCATAGAGGATCTGGGTGATCAGCTCCCGCACCTCCGCCCCTGACATGTTCTTTACGTCCAGGGGCACGGTGGTCACACCGTACGTTTCGGCGATCTCCTCCGCCAGGGCCACTGTGGCCTCGCTGGTGGGGTTCGTGCTGTTCAAAACCACCACGAAGGGCTTTGCTGCCGCCTTGGCCGCCTCGATGGCCTGCCGCTCCGCCTCCTCATAGCTGTCCCGGGGAAGGTCCGTGATGGACCCGTCCGTGGTCATGACGATGGATATGGTGGCATGCTCCCGAATGACCCGGGTGGTGCCCACCTCCGCTGCCTGAGAAAAGGGAATGTCTCGGTCAAACCAGGGGGTGGTGACCATCCGCGGGCCCTCTCCTTCCCTGTCTCCTACCGCCCCAGGCACCATGTAGCCCACGCAGTCGATGAGTTTACACCGGCAGGACACCCCTTCCTCGAAGGTCACATTCACCGCCTCCGCCGGAACGAACCGGGGCTGGGTGGTCATGATGCTGCGGCCGGCGCCGCTTTGAGGGAGTTCGTCCGTCAGCCGCTCCTTCTCATATGCGTTCTCCATATTGGGCAGCAGCAGCAGCTCCGAAAAGCGCTTGATGAAGGTGGATTTGCCTGTGCGTACGGGACCCACCACGGCGATATAGATATCGCCTCCGGTCCGCTCCGCCATATCCCGATAAATATCTCTCATACCGTTCCTCCGCTAAGTTCCTATATCACACTGTATGCTTTTCCTGACGAGGTATGCGGCGCACTTTTCATTCATGGCCGGATTGAGATACGCCATGGACAAAACCCATTTTATCCGATATACTGTTAAGCATGGAAAAACTGCGTCGATTCTTGGCCTATTATCGGCCTCATATGCGTTTATTCGTGCTGGATCTGGGCTGCGCCCTGGTGGTGGCCGCCGTGGATGTGGCCTTCCCCCTGGTGACCCAATACATCCTGCGGACATTGCTGCCCGCCATGGCGATGGACAGCGCCTTGGTCCGCACCTTCATCCTGCTCATGGGATGCCTGGTGTGCGCCTATTTCATCCGGGCTGTCCTGCAGTTCATCATCGGCTACTGGGGGCACCGGCTGGGCACCTTCATCGAGGCGGACATGCGGCGGGATATCTTCACCCACATCCAGACCCTGCCCTTCTCCTTCTATGACAGGATCCGCACGGGCAAGCTCCTCTCCCGGATCACCAACGACCTGTTTGAAGTAACGGAGCTGGCTCACCACGGACCGGAGGACGTGGTGATCTCCACCATGACCATCCTCGGGGCCTTCGTGGCCATGTTCACCATCGAATGGCGGATCGCCCTGACCTTGCTCATCCTCCTGCCGGTGATCGTCTATTTCGTGATGCACACGCGACTCAAGATGCGGCGCACCAGCCGCGTGGTGAAGGAGCGCATGGCCGAGATCAACGCGGACATCGAGAGCTCCATCTCCGGCGCCCGGACCGCCAAGGCCTTCGCCAACGAGACCTACGAGATCAAGAAGTTTGAAAAGGGGAACAAAAACTTCCTCTCCGCCAAAAAGGAGTATTATAAGATCATGGCCACCTTCAACAGCGGCACGGAGTTTTTCCTGGCCATGTTCAACGTGGCGGTCCTCTCCTGCGGCGGGTATCTTATCTATAAGAAGCAGCTGGACGCCGTGACCCTCATCACCTTCACCCTGTATATCTCCACCTTCACCTCCCCCATCAAGCGGCTGGCCGCCTTCGCGGAGCAGTATATGATGGGCATGGCCGGCTTCACCCGGTTCCTGGAGATCATGGACACCCGGCCCGCCATCGAGGATAAGCCCGACGCCCTGGACCTAAAGGATGTGAAGGGCGATATCGCCTTCTCCCACGTGTCCTTCGCCTACGACGAGGGGCGGCAGGTGCTGCAGGACGTTGATTTGTCCATCCCCGCCGGGCGGACCCTGGCTCTTGTGGGCCCCTCCGGCGGCGGCAAAACCACGCTATGTCATTTGCTTCTCCGGTTCTACGACATTCGGGAGGGCAGCATCACCATCGACAGCCACGACATTCGGGACGTGACCATGCGCTCCCTGCGGGAAAACGTGGGCATCGTGCAGCAGGACGTGTTCCTGTTTGCCGACAGCATCCTGGAAAACATCCGCTACGGGCGCCTGGACGCCACCGACGAGGAGGTGGTGGAGGCCGCCAGGCGGGCCCATATCCACGAGGAGATCATGACCTTCCCCGACGGCTACGATACCAACGTGGGTGAACGGGGCATGCTCCTCTCCGGCGGCCAGAAGCAGCGAGTGTCCATCGCCCGCCTGTTCTTGAAGAATCCGCCGGTGCTCATTTTGGACGAAGCCACCTCCGCCCTGGATACCCTTACCGAGGCGGACATCCAGCGTTCCTTCGACGAGCTGAGTCGCGGCCGGACCACCCTGGTCATCGCCCACCGGCTCTCCACGGTCCAGAACGCGGACGAGATCGTGGTCATCGACGAGCACGGCATCCAGGAGCGGGGCACTCACGAACAGCTGCTTGAAAAGAACGGGCTGTACGCCGGCTTCTATCAGGCGACGCTGCGGGGCTAAAGGCGCATATAGTCTTTGAAAACGGGAATGAGCTCATCTGCCTCTTGGGGCGCATATCGGGGCGAGATGGCCAGGGACACAAAATCATAGGGTGCGGCGGCGCGGAAGCTGCCGTCCTCTCTGTATTCACGATAGGGGATCAGCGGTTCCGGTCCGTTGGCCCTTTCGAACAGCTCAGGGAAGGCCTGGGGCAGACGAATGTGTTTGCCGTCTGCGGTCAGGATCTGCCGGGGCACATCCTCCCGGGAGAAGGGCCGGCGCACGTTGTCCAAAGAGCCCACGATACGAGCAGCCAGGGCAAATAGAAGATAATTGGCCTCGTCCAGCTTCCTTTCCCTGTAGAATCTGTCTATCTCTAACCGCCTGTTCGGCGGCAGGGACAGGACATTGTAGAGCACATACCCGGGCCCCGGATAGCCGACGCCCAGGTCGCTGTGGGCGTCCACATGGGTCACGTGGAAGGGCGCATGGAGCTCGTTTCGCTCCATGAGCGCCGCCCAGAAGCGCAGCGCCTCATCATGGGTGCTGAACACCCGACCGGGGAGGGGGTGTTCCCTGTCGAGACCGCAGTTGTTCTCCAAATAATCCCGCACAGCCGCCGGTTCCCAGGGCTCGTGGCCCCGCAGAAGGGGCCTCTTCCCCATCTGCGCCAGAGGGCAGCAATCCGCTAAAAAGAAATCCAAATCTATATCCAGTACCCGCTGCATACCGTTTCCTCCCTGTTTCTACAGTATAGCACTTTTCTTTCCCTTTCCAATATGGTATACTCATAATAAATTGGGAAGGAGGAGCGCCATGCGGACGGTATTCGTGATCCTGTATCTTGCTCTGCTCGGCCTCTATCTGTTCGTGGAGACCGGGGACAGCTTTCGCCGTCGGGCGGTGAACAAGATCCTTCTATCCTCCCTGTTCCTGTTCTTCGGCCAGTTTTTCTTTTGGACCAACGGCTACGCCCACGGCTGGTCCTTCCTGGCGCTGGTGGGCCTGTTCTACGCCTGCATGGGCGACGGGCTGCTGCTCTTCAGCTTCGGCGCCGGGGGCACGGCCTTTGCGGTGGCGAACCTGTGCTTCATCGGCTATACCTTCTGCACTCTTTGGTTTGGAGGCGTCTTTTTCAAGGCCCTGCCCTGGCTTGGCTTGGGGCTGCTGGTGTTTTTCGGTCTGTTCCTTTGGGCCACGTCCACGAAATGGATCGAGCTTGGCAATACGGCCAGCCTTGCCCTGTTCTATCTGCTTACCGTCACCCTTCACGGGCTGATGGGCCTCATGGCCCTGTTCCTGCTGCCCAGCGTCCACCATCTGCTTCTGGGACTTGGGCTGTCGCTGTTCATGGTCAGCGACCATTTTTTGGTGATCTATAAGTTTAAAACCAAGCGAAAGCGCGCCTTGCGCACCAACACGGCCTGCTACTTTGTGGGCATGATGCTGGTGGCGCTTAGCTTTTCCGTGATCCCATAATACAAACCGAAAGAAGGCGAACCTGTGAAACACATCTTTCTCTACAATCCTGCTGCCGGGCAGGGCGATACGCGCACTCTTTTGGAGGCCGCCGCCCGGCGTGAGGGCTGTGAATTCTATGTGACCCGGGGCCCCCGGGACGCCACCGCCTACATCGAAAAGCAGATCGCCGCAGAGCCCAATGAACGCCTGTGCTTCGTGGCCTGCGGCGGCGACGGCACCATCAACGAGGTAGCCTCCGGCGTGGCGGGACACGAGAACGCCTGCTTCACCGTTTACCCCTGCGGCAGCGGCAACGACTTTGTGAAGGTCTACGGCGGTCGGGAGCGATTCCTGGATTTAGACGCCCTGCTGGCGGCGGAGCCCTCCCCTATCGACATTTTGAAGGTGGACGATCGCTGGTGCATCAACGTGTTCAGCTTCGGCTTCGACACCAGCGTGTTGAAGACCATGAACACCGTGAAGCGCAAGCCCCTTATGGGCGGGAAGCGGGCCTATTATGTGGGCATCGTGGACGCCCTCATGAAGTCCATGAAGACCGGCTGCTCTATCACCGTGGATCATGAGCCCTTCTTTTCCGGCGACATCCTGCTGTGCACCTTCGCCAACGCCCAATATGTGGGCGGTTCCTTTAAGTGCGCCCCCCGAGCGGAGGTGGACGACGGCCTCATCGAGGTGTGCCTGGTGAAGCCCATCTCCCGTCTCTCCTTCGTAAAGCTCATCGGCAGCTACACCAACGGCACCCATCTGGACGACCCGCGCATGAAGGACATCGTGAAATATACCCGCGCCAAGTCCCTCACCGTGGGGAGCGCCAGGGGCCTGCTGCCCGTGTCCCTGGACGGAGAGGTTATCGAGCGCAAGCGCTTCACCGTGGAGGTGGTCCCCGGCGGCGTGAACTTTGCTTTGCCGAAAGCATGATCGTCCAAAACGTATCAGGCCCTGATCTCTCAGGGTCTGATTTCTGTTATCTTCCGTTCAGGGCCGCATGCTCCGCCGCCAGCTCCCTATAGAGCCGTGCTGGGGTCCAGGCGAGGTTATGCTCCGTGGTGATGGCCTTGCAGGTCACGGTGGACCGGAGCATCTGCAACCCGTTCAACAGGCCGTGGAACTGCTCTTGACTGAGACCGTCCAGCACCAGCATTTCATCCGCAAAGGGCGCGTCCAGGGTGTTTGGCGCCCCTTGGTCTCCCCTGCCCAGGATCCGGCTCAAAGGGCGGGTCTGGTCCGCCGCCGTCCCCTCCTGGATGACGATCCCATACTGCATGCACAAAAAGCCCAGCTTCTTCCGCTTGTCCCCGGTGATGTTGAACAGCAGCGCCTTAGCCATAGACTATTCCTCCCTGTTATGCAAAAGAGACCGGAGGCCCGGTCTCTTTGCTTTGTGTGTCTTACAGCTCGAACTGCTTGGTGATGATGTCCACGATCTCCTGGCCGATCCGCTTCTGGGCTTCCACAGTGGAGGCGCCGATGTGGGGCGTGCAGGACACCATGGGGTGGCTGTAGAGGGCCTTGTTCTGGGCAGGCTCGGAGGCGTACACGTCGAGGCCGGCGGCCCGGACCTTGCCGGACTCCAGCGCGGCCAGCAGGGCGTCCTCGTCCAGGTTCGCGCCGCGGCTGGTGTTGATGATGCACACGCCGTCCTTCATCTTGGCGATGGTGTCGGCGTTGATGATGGCGCCGCCGTCCACCGCGGGGGCATGGACGCTGATGAAGTCGGACTCAGCCAAAAGCTCGTCCATCTCCACGTAGTTGATCCCAAGCTGCTCCTCGATGCCGGGGATGTGGAAGATATCGAAGGCAACCACCTTCATGCCGATGGCCTTGGCCATGACGCCCAGGTGCTGGCCGATGCGGCCGAAGCCGATGATGCCCAAGGTCTTGCCCTGGAGCTCGATGCCCTTAGCGTAGGCCTTCTTCTCCCACTTGTCCTCCCGCATGGTGTGACCGGCGATGGACAGGAACCGGGCGCAGGCGAACATATGGCCCATGGCGAGCTCCGCCACGGACTGGGAGCTGGCCCGGGGGGTGTTGCGGACGGTGATGCCGTTGGCTTCCGCGTACTTCACGTCGATGTTGTCCACGCCTACGCCGCCGCGGATGACCAGCTTCAGCTTGCCGGCTTCCTTGGCCGCGTCGATGTGGGGGGCCCGGACCTTGGTGGCGGAACGGACCACCAGCACGTCGTAGTTCTTCACGGCTTCCTTCAGGGCTTCGGGATCATAGAACTGCTGGTCCACCTGGCAGCCCTTGGCTTCAAGAGCCGCCACGGCTCCCTTTTCCATACCGTCGGATGCAAGGATCTTGATCATGATGCGCCTCCTTATGCGTTTTCCGCTTCGTACTTCTTCAGGAATTCCACCAGGGCTTCCACGCCCTCGATGGGCATGGCGTTGTAGATGGAGGCGCGAAGGCCGCCCACGCTCTTGTGGCCCTTCAAATTGTCAAAGCCAGCCGCCTTGGTGGCAGCCACCACCGCCGCGTCCTTGTCCTTGTCGCCAGTGATGAAGGGGATGTTCATGAGGGAACGATCCTTCTTCTCCACGGTGCCGTAGAAGAGCTTGGAGGAATCCAGGAAGTCGTACATGACCTTGGCCTTCTTCTCGTTCTTCTTGGCCATGGCCTCGAGGCCGCCGTTGTTCAGCAGGTACTTGAAGACCTTGCCGCAGACGTAGATGGCCCAGCAGTTGGGGGTGTTGTACATGCTGCCGTTCTTGGAATGGGTGTCGTACCTGAGATAGATGGGCACTTTGGGGTCGATGTCCTCGCGGATCAGATCCTCGCGGATGATCACGATGGCCAGGCCCGCGGGACCCACGTTCTTCTGGACGCCGCCGTAGATGAGGCCGTAGTCCGCCACATTGCAGGGCTTGGAAAGGAACATGGAGCTCTGGTCGGACACCAGGATCTTGCCCTTGGTGTTGGGGAGCTGTTGATAGGTGGTGCCGTAGATGGTCTCGTTCTCGCAGATGTAGACGTAGTCCGCGTCGTCGTCGATAGCGAGGTCGGACACATCGGGGATATAGGAGAAGTTCTTGTCCTCGCTGGAGGCGATCACGTTCACCTTGCCGTACTTCTTGGCTTCCTGGGCCGCCTTCTTGGACCAGGAACCGGTGACGATGTAATCGAATACGCCGTTCTTGCACAGGTTCATGGGGATGGCGGAGAACTGGAGGGTGGCGCCGCCCTGCATGAAGAGGACCTTGTAATTGTCGGGAATGCCCATAAGCTTCCTCAGGTCAGCCTCAGCCTCGTCGATGATCTGCTGATAGACCTTGGACCGATGGGACATCTCCATGACGCACATGCCGCTGCCGCGGTAGTTCATCATCTCGTCCCGGATCTCCTCGAGAACAGGCTCGGGCATGATGGCGGGACCGGCGGAAAAGTTATACACACGACCGTATTTCATGAATTTACCTCCTCTGTATTTTGGTTCCAGTTAGAGTATACCACTTTTTTCCAGGGCGTCCAGAGAGGGCGCACAAATATATGGTTTTCCGGCAGCCTTCAGGGCGTTGGCCGTATCCTTGAGACCGCTGCCCGTGCTGATGACGGTAACGGTCTCGCCCGAGCGGATGATCCCCTGCTCCACGGCGGCCTTGACGCCTGCGGTGGCGGTGGCCCCGGCGGGCTCGGAGAACACGCCTTCGTTCCGACCCAGCAGCCGCATGGCGTTCAAAATATCGTCGTCCGAGACGGCGATCCAGCGGCCGTCGGACGCATAGACCGCCCGCTGGGCTTTCTTCGGGTTCCGGGGCACGCCCACGGAGATGGAGTCGGCCAATGTCTCCTCGGGCGTAGGCACCAGCTCGTGGCCGGGCACCTTGTCCGCGTTGACGAAGGGGCAGCAGCCCGTGGACTGGACGCCCAGGATCCGGGGGATCCGGTCGATGATGCCCAGCTCGTATAGATCCTTGAAGCCGGTGTACACGCCGCCGATGGTGCAGCCGTCGCCCACGGAACAGGCCACCCAGTCGGTCACGTTGAAGTTCAGCTGCTCGGCGATCTCCATGGCCACGGTCTTCTTGCCCTCGCTCATGACGGGGTTGATGCCCGCGTTCCGGTTGTACCAGCCGTATTTTTCTATGGCGGCGCGGCTCAGCTCGAAGGTCTGCTCATAATCCCCGTCCACCACCACCAATCGGGCGCCGAAGATCATGAGCTGAGCCACCTTCCCCTGGGGGGCGCGCTTGGGCACGAAGATGACCGCCTTGAGGCCGGTCCTGGCGGCGCTCCCCGCGCAGGAGGAGGCCGCGTTGCCGGTGGAGGAACAGGAGATGGTGTCGTAGCCCAGCTCGATGGCCTTGGCCACGGCCACGCCGGAGGCCCTATCCTTCAGAGAAGCGGTGGGATTGATGCCGTCGTCCTTAATGTACAGGGCCTTCAAGCCCAGCTCGTCCCGGAGCTTTTTGGACTCGTACAGGGGCGACCAGCCGATGCGGAGGAATCGGCTCACATCCGTGGTATCCGCCACGGGCATGAGGGCCCGATACCGCCACATGCTGTTGTCCCGGTTCTGCTCCAGGGTCTCCCGGGTCAGGACCTTCTTTACCTCGCCGTAATCATAGACGATGTCCAGGATCCCCTTCTCCCCGCAGTGGGGGCAGGTGTACCGCTCCGGCTCAAAGGGGAATTCCCGGCCGCAGATGGTGCAGCGATAGCCTAAAACCCGCTTCATGGCTTACAGCGCGGCCAGGACGCCGGTCTTCTCGTTGAACTCGTTGATGAGCTTATCCAGGTCCGCCGCCTGCTCGTGCATGTCGGTCCAGTAATGCTCATCGTACCACTGCCGGTTGATCTCCTCGTAGGTCTTGCCCTGCTGCTCCACCCAGGTGTAGTACTTGAGGTTGTGGACGCGCTTCCTATCCTGGTAGGAGAGCTCCAGCATGGCGTCGGTGCGGACGCCCTGCAGATGACGGGCAAAGTCGTAGGCGGCAGCCATCTCGCTGTAAGCGCCCTGCTGCTCGTCCAGCTCCTTAATGCGGCTTTCATACATGATGGCGGAGTCGGTGCAGACGGTGGCCACCACGTCATGCTCGGTGAGCTCGTAGTACTTGGCCATCTTGATGCAGCAGAGCATGTTGGCGATGCCGGAAATGCCCATGAGGGACAGCTGCTCCACGGTTTCGGCGGGGACGCCGGCCTGCTCGACGAGGTACTTCTTGCCCTCGGGGCTGTTGAAGAGCCTGAGCAGGTTCTGGGAATCGTCGTCGTCGATGTCGATGACCATGTCGGTGTTCTTCACGTTGTGGATCCAGGGCACGTGCTTGTCGCCGATACCCTCGATGCGGTGACCGCCGAACCCGTTCTCCAGGAGCGTGGGGCACTGGAGGGCCTCGCCCACGGCCAGCTTCAGGTGGGGGTACTTCTCCTTCAAGAGGTCGCCCGCGCTCATGGTGCCGGCGGAACCGCTGGTGAAGCAGGCGCCCGCCAGACGGTCGCCCTCGCCCTTGATGCTCTCAAAGGCCTCGGCGATGGCGTTGCCGGTGACCTGGTAGTGCCAGATGCAGTTGCCCATCTCCTCGAACTGGTTGAAGATGACCACGTCGTCCCGGGTGCGGCGAAGCTCCCAGGTCTTGTCGAAGATCTCCTTCACGTTGCTCTCGCAGCCGGGGGTGGCGATGACTTCGCCGGCAATGTTGCTGAGCCAGTCGAACCGCTCCTTGCTCATTTCGGCGGGCAGGATGGCCACGCTCTCGCAAGCCAGGAGCTTGCTGTTGAAGGCGCCGCCCCGGCAGTAGTTGCCGGTGGAGGGCCAGACGGCCTTGTTGTAGGTGGCGTCGAACTGGCCGGTGACGAGGCGCGGCACCAGGCAGCCGTAGGAGGCACCCACCTTGTGGCAGCCCGTGGGGAACCACTTGCCGATCATGCAGATGATCCGGGCCTTCACGCCGGTGAGGGAGCTGGGCAGCTCGATGAAGTTGACGGGGCCGTACTGGCCGCCGTCCATGACGGGCTCGTTGTGCCAGGTGATGCGGAACAGGTTCAGGGGGTTCACGTCCCAAAGGCCCACGTTCTTCAACGCTTCCTTCACCTTCTCGGACACCAGCTCGGGGTGCTTCATCTGCTCGAAGGTGGGCAGGATGATGTGGTTCTTGCGGGCGACTTCGATGTTTCTTTCCAGAGCTTCCGGATGGATGGTAAGGTCGATCATATTCGTATTCCTTTCAGAAATTCATTAGGCGTTCCAGCGGGGCTTGTTGTTCTCTTCCAGCTCCAGCAGCTTCTTGGCGGGATCCTTCACCTTGGCGAGGAAGATCATGGCCGCGATGATATAGGGCTTGAAGGAGGCCTGCTTGTAGAGGGGATCCCGATAGCGGTCGAACACGGAGGCGGCCACCTCGCCGGCTTCGCAGGACACGTCGGTGATGTCCGCGGGCAGGCAGTGGAGGTACAGGGCCTTGCCGTCACGGGTGAGCTCCATCATCTCCTCGGTGCACTCCCAGTCCTTGTGCTCCGCGTTCTGCGCCAGGAGCCGCTTCTCGAGGGCCTTGATGCCCTCCAGGTCGCCCTTGCCGTACAGATCCGTGCGCTCCTCCATGGCCTTGAAGGGGGCCCAGGACTTGGGATAGACGATGTCCGCGTCCTTGAAGGCTTCCTTCATGTCGTGGGTGATGGTGAACTTGGCGCCGGACTTCTTGCAGTTCTCCTCCGCCACCTTCACCACGTCGTCCATGATCTCATAGCCCTCGGGATAGGCGAGGGTCACGTCCATGCCGAACCGGGTGAACAGGCCCGCCACGCCCTGGGGAACGGACAGGGGCTTGCCGTAGGAGGGGCTGTAGGCCCAGGTCATGGCCACCTTCTTGCCCTTCAGGTTCTTGATGGCCTCATCGAGATCATCGCTGCCGCCCAGGGTGTGGATGCAGTGGAGCATGTCTGCCATGCACTGGGTGGGATGGTCGATGTCGCACTGGAGGTTGACCAGGGTGGGCTTCTGCTCCAGCACGCCCGCCTTGTTGCCCTCGGTGACGGCGTTCACCACATTGTGCATGTAGGTGTTGCCCTTGCCGATGTACATGTCGTCCCGGATGCCGATGACGTCCGCCATGAAGGAGATCATGTTGGCGGTCTCACGGACGGTCTCGCCATGGGCGATCTGGCTCTTGCCCTCGTCCAGATCCTGGACCTCGATGCCCAGCAGATTGCAGGCGGAGGCGAAGGAGAAACGGGTGCGGGTGGAGTTGTCCCGGAACAGAGAGATGCCCAGGCCCGAGTCGAAGATCTTGGTGGAGATGTTGTTCTCCCGGAGGTGACGCAGGGCGTCGGCCACAGTGAACACCGCCGCGATCTCATCGTCGGTCTTTTCCCAGGTCAGGAAAAAGTCGCCATTGTACATGTTCTCGAAGTTCAGCTGGTTCAGTTTGTCGGTATACTTTTTGACGTTGCTCATAGGACCTCCTATATAAAATGTATTGGCGAAAGCGTCAGTCGTTGGCAAACTTGGTGTCGGTCTTCCCCGCCCGGTACACGGTCACGTCGCCGGTGGCGTTCTCGGGATGATAGTTCATGGGCACCGCGGCATAGAGGGCGGCGCAGGTGACAAGATCCTGCTTCCAGGTGATCTCGTTGGGGGCATGGGCCTGAGACTCGGCGCCGGGGCCGAAGCCCACGCAGGGAATGCCGTAGCGGCCCTGGATGGACACGCCGTTGGTGGAGAAGGTCCACTTGTCGATGAGGGGACGATGCCGCTTGTCCATGGCGGAGGGACTGCCGACGCGTTCCTCGCCGAACAGGGCCTTGTGGGCGTCAGCCAGGGCCTGCACGTGGGCGGCGGTCTCCTTGTTGATCCAGGTGGGGAAATAGCACTCGGTTTCGTACTTGAGGCCGGTCCAAGCGGGCCGATCGTACATATACATGGAGACCTTCACGTCCTTGGCGTACTTCTTGCAGGCGGGCAGGTTCCGGATCTCCTCCAGGCAGGAATCCCAGGTCTCGCCGGCGGTCATGCGGCGATCCAGGGACACGGCGCAGGAGTCGGCCACAGCGCAGCGGGAAGGCGAGGTGTAGAAAATCTGGGAGGCGGTGATGGTGCCGCGGCCCAGGAAGCGGGCATCCTCGTAGTGCTCGGGATTATACTTGGGGTCCAGCATCTTCACGAGGCCCTTGATCTCGTCGGCGTCGGTGGCGGAGTTCTCGTTGAGGGCGCGGATGTCCTGGAGGATGTCGGCCATCTTGTAGATGGCGTTGTCGCCCCGCTCAGGTGCGGAGCCGTGGCAGGAGACGCCGCGAACGTCCACCCGGATCTCCATGCGGCCCCTGTGGCCACGGTAGATGCCGCCGTCGGTGGGCTCGGTGGAGACCACGAACTCGGGGGTGATGCCGTCTTCCTTATGGATGTACTGCCAGCAGAGGCCGTCGCAGTCCTCCTCCTGGACGGAGGCCACCACCAGGATCTTGTAGCCCTCGGGGATGAGGTCCAGATCCTTCATGATCTTGGCGCCGTATACGGCGGAAACCACGCCGCCCTCCTGATCGGAGCCGCCGCGACCGTAGATGATGTCATCGGTCTCGTAGCCCTCATAGGGATCGTGCTCCCAGTTGGCGATGTTGCCGATGCCCACGGTGTCGATGTGACCGTCGAAGGCGATGATCTTTTCACCGGTGCCCATCCAGCCCAGGGCGTTGCCCTCGGGGTCGATCTCGGCCTTATCGAAGCCCAGCGCTTCCATCTCCCGGATGGTGCGCTTCACCACACCCTCCTCCTCGCAGCTCTCGCTGGGGATGGCGATCAAGTCCCGAAGAAACCTGGTCATGGCCGGCAGATACGCCTGCGCCGCCTCTTTGATCTTCGTGTAATCCATAAGCAACCTCCTACTTATATTTACACATGCAGTATATCACACCTGTCGGGAAATGCAATGTGAATATGCAAAATAATTGTCAGGTACCCAAATAAATTTTTGGTTTTTCGGTGCGGGGCTTGCTTTTTTCCACCGAACCGTGTTAGAATATGGATGGAAAAATATATTCTCAGCTGTAAGGGAGTGCTTCGCGCGCGGGCTGTCAAACCTTGTGTTTGACCCGCGCTCATTTTATAAAAACCATTTTTCTAAGGAGGTTAGCTATGATCCTTATCACCAACGGAAAAGTGATCACCCGGGATGGGTCGCAGCCCTATTTTGCGGACGGCGCCGTGCTGGTGAATGGCCGGAACATCCAGACCATCGGGCCCAGAGCGGAGCTGGAAAAGGCATACCCCGACGCACAGCGGGTGGATGCCCACGGCGGCGTCATCATGCCCGCGTTCATCAACGTCCACTCCCACATCTACAGTGCCCTGGCCAGGGGCCTGTCCATCAAGGGCTTCAACCCCACCAACTTCTATGAGATCCTGGATGGACAATGGTGGGCCATCGACCGGAATCTGACCCTGGAAGGGACGCGGGCCAGCGCCTACACCACCATCATCGACGGCATCAAGACCGGCTGCACCACCATCTTCGACCATCACGCCAGCTACAAGGCCATCACGGGCTCCCTCTTCGAAATCGAGAAGGTGGCCAAGGAGCTGGGCATCCGGGCCTGCCTCTGCTACGAGGTGTCCGAGCGGGACGGGGAGAAGAAGTGCGACGAGGCCATCGAGGAGAACGCCAGCTTCATCACCCACTGCGAGAAGGACCCCGACCCCATGATCGCCGCCATGTTCGGCGGTCACGCCCTGTTCACCATCTCCGACAAAACCTTTGAAAAGATGCAGAAGGCCAACGACGGCCGCACGGGCTACCACATCCACGTGTCCGAGGGCTTGAACGACGTATACGATTCAGCCCTCCGCTACGGCACCCGGCCCGTGAACCGGCTCCTCAACAACGGCATTCTGGGCGAAAAGACCATGCTGGGCCACTGCATCCACGTGAACAGCGGCGAGATGGACATCATCCGAGACACCCGCACCATGGTCTGCAACAACGCCGAGAGCAACATGGGCAACGCCGTGGGCTGCTCCCCCATCCGCCAGATGATGGAAAAGGGCATCCTGGTGGGCATGGGCACCGACAGCTACACCTTCGACATGCTGGAAGCGCTGAAGGTGAGTTTGATCATCCAGCGGCACAACGCCTGCATGCCCAACGTGGCCTGGGGCGAAGTGACGAAGATGCTCTTTGAGAACAACGCCAGGATCGCCTCCAAATACTTCCCCGACCGGCTGGGCAAGCTGAAGGAAGGCTACGCCGCGGATATCATCATCATGGACTACAAGCCCTTCTCTCCCTTCTCGGACAAGAACATCGACGGCCACATGATCTTCGGCATGACGGGGCGGCAATGCGAGTTCACCATGTGCGCCGGCAAGATCCTCATGCAGGATCGGAAGCTGGTGGGCATCGACGAGGAGGCTATCAACGCCCACACCATGGAGCAGAGCGTCAAGCTCTGGAAGGCTTTAGACAGCTATAACGGATAAAAATTCAGGAGGATAGATCAATGAGTGAACGCATGAATCCCATTCCTTTTGATCGGCTTTTGAACCGGGTCCTGACGGAGTATGCCCGGGAGGGTACCGTGTTCGGCGTCCACGCCAAATACGAGGCGGACCGGCCGGGCATGCCCCTGTTCGGCGGGCATATCGAGACCCCCTTCGGCCCCGCCGCCGGGCCCAACACCCAGCTTTCCGAGAACATCATCGCCGGGTACTTCACCGGCGCCCGGTTCTTCGAGCTCAAGACCGTCCAGAAGATGGACGGCGAGGACCTGGCAAAGTGCATCAATCGGCCCTGCATCAAGGCGGACGACGAGGGCTACAACTGCGAGTGGTCCACGGAGCTCACCGTGCCCCAGGCCTTCACGGAGTATGTGAACGCCTACGTCATCATCAAGATCATCTCCAAGCTATGGCACCTGGGGGACCCCAACGGGTTCATGTTCAACATGAGCGTGGGATATGACCTGGCCGGGATACAGACCCCCAAGATCGACGCCTTTATCGAGGGCATGAAGGATGCCTCCGGCACCGCCGCGTTCCAAAACGCCGTCAAGGAGGCCAAGAAGCAGCTTCCGGAGCTTGCCGATTACATCGACACCATCGACCCCCATATCTGCACCAGCGTCACCATCTCCACCCTCCACGGCTGCCCGCCGGAGGAGATCGAAAGCATCGCCAGCTACCTCATCACCGAAAAGAAGCTCCACACCCTGGTGAAGTGCAACCCCACCATTCTGGGCTACGACTTCGCCAGAAAGCGCCTGGACGAAGCCGGCTTCGACTATATCTCCTTCGACGATCACCATTTCAGGGAAGACCTGCAATACAATGACGCGGTGCCCATGTTCCGGCGGCTTATCCAGCTGGCGGCGGACAACGGCGTCACCTTCGGGCTCAAGCTCAGCAACACCTGTCCCGTGGACGTGAAGGCTGGGGAGCTGCCCAGCGAGGAGATGTACATGAGCGGCAAATCGCTGTACCTGCTGACCGTCGAGATGGCCGCCCGCATGGCGGAGGAATTCGATGGGAAGCTCAGGCTATCCTTCTCCGGCGGCGCGGACGCCTTCAACATCAAGGCCCTGTTTAGGGCCGGCATCTGGCCCATCACCGTGGCCACCACCATTTTGAAGCCCGGCGGCTACGACCGGTTCCATGAGCTGGCAAAAGAGATCTCCCGCTGCGCCTACAAGCCCTTCACGGGTGTGAACGCTGCGGCGGTCCGCTCCCTCTCCGACAAGGCCGCCCAGGATGTGCACCACAGAAAGCCCGTCAAGCCCCTGCCTTCCCGCAAGAGTCAGGAGCAGGTGCCCCTGTTGAGCTGCTTCACGGCCCCCTGCCAGGGCGGCTGCCCCATCCATCAGGACATCCCCGGGTACCTCGCCCTCAACGAGAAGGGCAAGTATCCCGAGTCCCTGAAGCTCATCACGGAGAAGAACGCCCTGCCCTTCATCACCGGCACCATCTGCGCCCATCCCTGCATGGGCCGCTGTACAAGGAACTTCTATGACGAGAGCGTGAACATTCGCAAAGCGAAGCTCACCGCCGCCCGGAAAGGCTTTGGAGCTCTCATGGCCCGAGGCGTCAAAAAGGAGAAGCTGACCAAGGCGAAGGTGGCTGTCGTCGGCGGCGGTCCTGCGGGCATGGCGGCGGCCTTCTACCTCAGTCGCGCCGGGGCCAAGGTCACCGTGTTCGAGAAGGAGCAGGCGCTGGGCGGCACCGTCCGCCATGTGATCCCGTCCTTCCGCATCCCCGCGGCGGCCATCGACCGGGATGTGAAGCTCATCTCCTCCCTGGGCGCCGCCTTCGTGCTGGGCCAGCCCGCCCCCGCCCTCTCGGAGCTCGAAAAGAGCTTTGATTATATCCTGCTGGCCGTGGGCGCCCAGAAGGCCTCCCGGCTGGATATGGGCGGAAAGGAATACAATGCCATCGAGTTTTTGAAGAAGCTCAAGGCCAACGAGCCAGTGGACCTGGGGGAGCACGTGATCGTCATCGGCGCGGGCAACACGGCCATGGACTGCGCCCGGGCGGCGCTCCGGGTCCCCGGCGTGAAGGACGTTTCCATCGTCTACCGCCGCACCAAGAAGTATATGCCCGCCGACGAGGAGGAGATGCTCCTGGCCCTGAAGGAGGGCGTGCAGTTCAAGGAGCTGCTCTCCCCCGTGAAGGCCGACGGCGAAACCCTCCTCTGCCACAGGATGACCCTGGGCGAGCCCGACGCATCCGGCCGCCGGTCCCCCGTGGACACGGGCGAAGAGATCTCCCTCCCCTGCTCCGCCATCATCGCCTCCCTGGGCGAGAAGGTGGATACGGACTTGCTCCTTGCCTACGGCGCGGCCCTTGACGAGAAGGGACGGCCCGTCCTGCAGAACGGGAAGGTGTTCGTGCTGGGCGACGCCCGTCGGGGTCCTGCCACCGTGGTGGAGGCCATGGCGGACGCCCTGGCGGCCACGGAGGCCATCGTGGGCGAAGCCCGGGCCTATAGCCTGCCCAAGGGCAGCGAGCTGGACAAGGAGGAGGAGCTGGTGCGCCGCAAGAGCCTGGTGAAGCTCTCCGGCGACCCCGAGGAGGTCTGCCTGCACTGCAACGAGCTCTGCGAAAACTGCGTCAGCGTCTGCCCCAATCGAGCGAACGTGGCCATCCGGGTGCCCGGCAAGAGGGAGCCTCAAATCCTGCACCTCGATTACCTCTGCAACGAGTGCGGCAACTGCGCCTCCTTCTGCCCCTACGCCTCCGCCCCCTACCGAGACAAGTTCACCCTGTTCGAGAATGAGAAGGACATGGCGGACAGCGCCAACCAGGGCTTCTGCGTGACCAATCTCAAGAAAAAGCAGGTGAAGGTCCGGCTGAACGGCGCGGAGAAGAAATACGATCTGACGAAGGACAACGACCTCGATAAGGACGTCGAGGTGCTGATTTTGACGGTACTGAAGGAGTATCCCTACCTGCTGGCGTAATTAAGGAGAACAATGGCTACATTCTATGTGAACGAAAAAGAGGTCACGGCCCAAAAGAACCAAAGCCTGCTGCGATTTTTGCGGGACGAGCTGCACCTGACCTCCGTGAAGGACGGCTGCTCCGAGGGGGCCTGCGGGGCCTGCACCGTGCTCATCGACGGGACGGCCTACCGGGCCTGTGTGCCGAAGACGGACGCCCTGGAGGGCCGGCACGTGATCACCGTGGAGGGGCTCACCGACTGGGAGAAAAAGCTCTACACCTATGCCTACGGGGAGGCGGGCGCCGTCCAGTGCGGCTTCTGCATACCGGGGATGGTGCTGTGCACCAAGGCCCTCCTCGACAAGGTGGAGGACCCCACGGAGGAACAGATCCGATATGCCATCCGCAACAACTACTGTCGCTGCACGGGATATGTGAAGATCATCACAGCCATCCGTCTGGCGGCGAAATTGAAGAAAGAGGGCGTCATCCCCGAGCCCACCGAAACCAGCTGGAAGCTGGGCAGCAGCGTCCACCGGCTGGACGTGGAGGAAAAGGTGCTGGGCTACGGCAAGTACCCGGACGACTGGTATCTCGACGGTATGACCTACGGCTCCGCCGTGAGGAGCCAGTACGCCCGGGCCAGGGTGCTGGCCATTGACGCCGAGAAAGCGAAAGCCCTGCCCGGGGTGGTGGCGGTGATCACCGCCGAGGACATCCCCGGGGAGAACAAGGTGGGCCACATCAAGCACGACCAATACTCCCTCATCCCCATCGGCGGGCTCACCCACTATCTGGGGGATGCCGTCGCCCTGGTGGTAGCCGAGGACCAGGAGACCCTGGAAAAGGCCAAACGGCTCGTGAAGGTGACCTACGAGCCCCTCCCCGCCGTCCATGGCCCGGAGGAGGCGAAATTGCCCGACGCCCCTCGGGTCTTCGACGAGGAGGAGAACAACGTCCAGGCCCACAAGCACGTGAGCCGGGGCGACGCCACCGGGGCTATCGCCCGGTCGAAGCACGTCATCTCCAAGCACTTCGAGACCCCCTGGACGGAGCATGCGTTCCTGGAACCCGAGTGCGCCGTGGCCTACTGGGACGAGGACGGGTATGTGCGCATCCTCTCCACGGACCAGTCCTCCCACACCACGCTGCACGAATGCAAGCTCCTGTTGGGCAGCGAAAAGGTCCGGGTCCAGAACCAGCTGGTGGGCGGCGGCTTTGGCGGCAAGGAGGATATGTCGGTCCAGCATCATGCGGCCCTCATCACGTACCTCACCGGCCGGGCCGTGAAGGTGAAGTTCTCCCGGGCGGAAAGCCTTTTGGTCCACCCCAAGCGCCACCCCTTCTGGATGGACTTCACCATCGGCTGCGACGAAAACGGCATCATCCAGGGCGTGAAAGCCTCCGTCTGCTCCGACACCGGCGCCTTCGCCTCCCTGGGCGGCCCCGTGCTGGAGCGAGCCTGCACCCACGCCTCGGGTCCCTACAACTACCAGAACTTCGAGATCGAAGGCACGGCCTACTACACCAACAACCCCCCCGCCGGGGCTTTCCGGGGCTTTGGCGTGACCCAAACCTGCTTTGCCATTGAATCGCTCCTCAACGAGATGGCGGAGAAGATCGGCATCTCCCCCTGGGAGATCCGCTACCGCAACGCCATCCGGCCCGGGCAGGAGCTGCCCAACGGCCAGATCGTGGGTTCGGAGACGGGGCTTGCGGAGACGCTGGAGGTCATCAAGCCCTACTATGACGCAGCTTTGGCCGCCGGGAAGCCGGTGGGCCTTGCGTGTGCCATGAAGAACTCCGGCGTGGGCGTGGGGCTGCCCGACTGGGGCCGCTGCAAGCTGATCGTGGAGGCGGATAAGAAGGTCCACATCTACGCCGGCGCCTCCTGCATTGGGCAGGGCCTCGGCACCGTTTTGGTCCAGATGGTGGTAACCAACACGCCCCTCAAGCGGGACGACATCGTCTACGAGCGGTCCAACACCTGGATCGCCCCCGACTCCGGCGACTCCTCCGGCTCCCGCCAGACCCTGATCACCGGCGAAGCCTGCCGACGAGCCTGCGAGAAGCTGGTGGAAGCGCTGAAGGAGCATACCCTAAAGGAGCTCAACGGAGAAGTTTTTTACGGGGAGTATCTCGCCAAGACCGACAGGCTGGGGGCGGATGTGCCCCACCCCGTGTCCCACGTGGCCTACGGGTACGCCACCCAGATGTGCATCCTGGACAGAGCCACCGGCCGGATCGAGTCCATGGTGGCGGTCCACGACGTGGGCAAGGCCATAAACCCCCGCTCCTGCGAGGGGCAGATCGAGGGCGGGGTGGTCATGAGCATGGGTTACGCCCTGCGGGAGCAGTACCCCATCGACGAAAACTGCAAGCCCATCGACAAGTTCGGCAAGCTGGGCTTGTTCCGGGCCCACGAGATCCCGGAGATCAAAGCCATCGTGTTGGATAAGCCCGGGTTGGACGTAGCTTGCGGGGCCATCGGCATCGGGGAGATCACCTCCATCCCCACAGCCCCCGCCATCGCGGAAGCTTACTATCAACTGGACGGCAAGCGGCGGACCAAGCTGCCCCTTGCCGACACGCCCTATGAAAGGAAAGGATGATATGGAGAAGCGGTTTCCTCGGCAGGCGGCCCTGGTGGCCTGCAACGGCGGCTGCCACAACACGAGCTGTAGCTACGGCTGCATCGGCTGCGGCATGTGTGTGGCGATATGCCCCTTTGACGCCATCGCGGTCAACGAAAACGGCGTGGCGGAGGTAGATGAATCCAAATGCACGGGCTGCGGTGCCTGCGTCACGGAATGTCCTCAGGGGGTCATCCGCCTCCATGAGGCAGGCGGTTCCATGGTGGTGAAGTGCTCCAATCGGGATCCGGGCAAGATGGCGCGTGCCGCCTGCTCTGTGTCCTGCATCGGCTGCGGCATCTGCCAGAAGGCCTGTCCCTCCGGCGCGGCGAAGGTCGAAGGCAACCTGTCCGCCATCGACGAAGCCCTGTGCCTTTCCTGCGGCATGTGCGCCGTGAAGTGCCCCCGCCATGCCATCTATGACCTCAGGGGCATACTGACGGGCAAATCTTAAAAGAATACTATATTTTTAAGGATGATTTCAGGTTCCCTTCGTATACTGTTCCCATCAAGAGGACTCAGTTTACAATCTTCTTATCCCAATACCCTCTCTCCCAAGCGAAAGGAACGGAAAAAGCTCCGTTCCTTTCGCCATTTCTATGGAATTGTACTCGATCTTATTTCTCCAGCAGCCGGGCTTCCAGATAGTACCGCTTTTCGGCAGCTTCGCCCATGGAGAAGGTCTTGCGGGGCAGGGCGCCGTCGAAGACCACGGTAGAGAACAGCTCGCTCTTCTGCATGGTAGGCAGCAGGAAGCCCACTGCATTGGGCTTCTTCGCCAGTTCCTTCACCACGTCGTCGCCGTGAATATAGTCCACCTCGCCGCCCAGGTCCTTGAGAATGGCGTCGATGGCGTTCTGGAGCGTCCCTACGGCCAGCTGGGCCGCTGGCTCAGTCACCACCAGGGTGCCCTCGGTGTCGCCGTAGAAGAAGGGGATGATATGCTTGTCCCCACCCTCCGCTTTTTGAGCTGCGGGCAGGACCTCCACGGCCCCGTTTTGCTCACCCAGCTTCTTTTGGAGGGCATCCATGAAGGCTTTTCCCTCTACGCCGAAAACCACACGGTGAATGGGCTCGAAGATGATCCCCTCGTCGTGGACGTTGTTGAGCTCGATGAGAGCATACCGGGCAGGATGATCGTCCCGTTCCGCCTCCGGCAGGGCAGCCTTGATCTTCTCCCAGTTGGCTTTCGCCGTGGCCAGACTGTGGTTGCCGTCGCCCATGGCGAAGAGAAGCACGGGATGATCGCCATACTTCTTCTTAAAAGCTTCCTCGTCAGCGAGCTTGGTGAGGGCCGCGAGCACGTTCTCCACGTCAGCCTCCCCCGCCACCAGCCGGCCGGAGATGTGACCACCGCCCAGCATCAAGTCGGTGTCGTACAGGCAGGGCAGCTGGTCCGCTTTTTTCACCAAGGGCTCGATGACGGTCCGGTCAGGATCGTCGATGAGGACCAGAATGTGGGGCAGCTCCACCGCGGCGCCTTCCCGGATCTTGAGCCGGGGCGGAATGCGGGAAACGATGGTCCCTTCGGTGGCGCGAATGAGGGTGCCGGAGCCCTTGGAATAGTCGTATTCCTCCAAATCGAGGGCCATGACCAGGCCATGGCGGGTGTTGCCGTTGGCGGTCCGCTCCACCAGCACGAAGCCCTGAGGCTGCTTTTGGAGGATGCCGTTTCGGAGGTATTCCTTCATGTTGGCCTTGATCTTCGCGATGCGCTCAGGTTCGTCGGGGCTGCCGAGATACGCTTCCGGCAGAATGAGGTCCAGCGTGGAGGGCGCGTCGCCGATGATCTTCCGGGCTTCGGCCCAATATTCCTTCTGAGAGGTGAACTGGTCGCAGGCCACCACGGCCCACTTCATCATGTCCGTTCCCTTAGGCGGGAGCATCACTTCCGGGACAAGAACGCCGATAGAGTTGCTGTACGTATTGCTCATGTTCACTGACCTCGCTTTATTCTGATATGATTTCAGGCATAGGCCCTAATAGATATTGTACGATACCCAAAAACTTTTTGCAACCATTTCTTGAGCGGCTTTCCTGTTTCGGCCGATCTGCGCCTATAAATAGCAAAAATCTATTTTTAGTAGACTTATTTTCATTTTTCTCCCCAAATTTATACTTCTTATGTTTTTGTCGGGCAGAATCGGAGGCTGGAAAACCTTGGCGGCATATGGTATAGTACATATGATAAAAAGCAAAGGAGCCTCGTATGCAGACCGTTACCCTCTTTGCCCTCATCCTCTTTGCCGTTACCTACGTGGTGATGATGGCCTTTCAAAAGATCCGGCCCCACGCCGCCGTTGTATCCGCGCTTATCTTCGTGATCGTGGGGTCCCTGGGCCTGTTCCCCGGTTTCTCCTATTCCCCGTTCGAAGCCCTCAAGGAGATCGACTGGAACGTGATCATGATGATCGTAGGCACCATGGGTACGGTGTATCTGTTCATCGAGTCCAAGATGCCTCAGCTCATGGCCGACGTGCTGGTGGACAAGACCCCCAGCGTCAAGTGGGCGGTTTTGTCTCTGTCCCTGTTCGCGGGGTTTATTTCCGCCTTTGTGGATAACGTGGCCACGGTGCTCATGATCGCCCCGGTGGCCCTGGCCATGTGCAAGAAGCTCAACATCTCCCCCGTGGCTCCCATCATCTGCATCGCCGTGTCCAGCAACCTGCAGGGTGCTGCCACCCTGGTGGGCGACACCACCAGCATCCTGCTGGGCAAAGCCGCCAATCTTGACTTTTTGGACTTCTTCGTGGATGAAGGCCGGATGGGCATGTTCTTCGTGGTGGAGCTGGGCGCCCTGATGAGTGCCCTGGTACTGCTGTTCATGTTTCGGAAGGAGAACGACCCGGTGAACATTCACGAAAGGACCAAGGTGGAGGACCTGTTCCCCACGTGGCTGCTTTTGGGCACGTTGGTCTGCCTCATCGCCGTGTCCTTCATCCCCTACAAATCCGGGGCCAAGGAAGGGCAGTACTATAAGCCGGACATCACCAACGGCCTCATCTGCGTGGGCTTCTTTGTGATCGGTCTCGTGCGAGACCTGCTCAAAAACAAGGATTCCGCCACCGTCAAAGGGGCGCTCAAGGAGATCGACTACTACACCATCATCCTGCTCATGGGCCTGTTCGTGGTCATCGGCGGCATCTCCCGGGCGGGGGTCATCGACCTGCTGGGCCAGACCATCGCCAAGCTCAACGGCGGCGGCACCCGGATGGATCTGTTCCTGGTCTACAGCGTCATCGTGTGGGTGTCCGTGCTCCTGTCCGCATTTATCGACAACATCCCTTACACCACCACCATGCTGCCCGTGGTGGCGGTGCTGGCCGCGGACCTATCCTCTGCCGGCGGCGTGGCCATCAGCCCCAAACTCTTCTACTACGGTCTCCTCTGCGGCGCCACCCTGGGCGGGAATTTGACCCCCATCGGCGCCTCCGCCAACATCGCGGGCATCGGGATCCTGCGCCGGGAGGGGTACGAGGTGAAGGCCGGCACCTTCATGAAGTACGGCGTCCCCTTCACCCTGGCAGCGGTCATCACGGGCTATGTGCTGATCTGGCTCATTTGGGCGTAAGCTTCCCACAACAGGCGACGGACGCGGTCTCCCGCGTCCGTTTTTGTGTGCTACGATTCAGTTTTTCGGCGTGTATTTCTCCACCAGCTCGTCGATGTAGCTTTGATTTAGCTTAAAGTATTTTCTCAGATTCTCTAAAGCGTAGGTCGGCCGATCCTCCATCCATTGTTCCAAAGCGCTAAGGTTCTGCTCCCACTTGGCGTAGGAGGCGGGCCGCCCCCACCGGGCGATATGGCGGGGCATCTCTGAGGCCATCTCGTCCCGCAGCTCATGCAGGATGCGCACGGCTCGCTCCGGAGCGAATGTGGTCACGATGAGCTCCACATACCGCTCGATGAACCGCTCTCGCCACCCCTTATTGTTCACCAGCGCTGCGGGTATATAGGTATACAGGGTATCGGTGGCCGTCGCCGTGCCCTTCGTGCTGAAGAAATTCCGCATGATGTCCCGCTTGACGGACCCATCGTTATAGCCCATGGCGTAGTCGAAGTCATAGAAGATGGCCCGCCAGCGAACGGTATTGTCCTTGGTATGCCAATACTTTTGATTGGCCATGTCCGCGTTGCACAGATATGTGGAGCAGATCAGATAGTCGATGAAATAGTCCGGATCGACCCATTCAAGGAACGCATCATAGACGGAGTCCTTGGAAAAATTCTTGTTCTTGGCGTAGCTGATGACCTTAAGCCAGTCGTTTTTTCTTCCCTTCACCACCCGCTCATTGTAGCGAATGATCTCCACCTGATCCTTATCTATGCCAAAATGGCTTTCCAGATAGTCGTCGTTCTGGTCCTCGTTCAGGTCATAGAGCCCGTAATACTTTCCGTTGATGTACACCGCCACCGGCCGGGTGGCCGCCACGTCGATGTTCAGCCCGAAGCATAGGCGAGCGGCGTAGGAGTCACGGATACGCGCGTGGGAAAGGTCCTGCCCGGAGTTGCGGATGCAGAGAGAGGAAAACGCCCGCCAGCCATACTCTTCAAAGAAGGGATAGGTCACGCTGCCCACGCCGTACTTGCCCCGCAGGTGGATGGACAAAGCTATCTGCTTATATCCCAATGTGCCGGCGCCCTTGGTTTTGAAGTCGGCCGGAAACTCGGTGGCGAGCTTGTCGCCCTCGTAGTAGCTGAAATACCCCTTTCGCTGGGACTTGCTGGCGGAAACCTTGGAGCGGGCGGAGGAAAGGGCGTCCAGATCCTTTGGCCGCAGGGAGATACAGACCACGGGAAGCTCATGGGGTTCCTCAAAGAGGAAGGTGTAGGTAACGATCTCGCTGTCCAGGAGGCCGTCCTCCTGCGCAAAGGCCCGGACCACCGTATTCTTGGTGATCTCGATGGGGCCGGTGTAGACGGCCGACGAGGCGCCGGGCTCCGTTCCATTGGTGGTATAGCGGATAGTCGCCCCTTCGCCGGAGGTCAGGGTCAGCATAAAGGCACTGGTCTGATAGAGATTCGTCTTTGAGAACACGGGCGCTTTGGCGTAGCCCAGGGAATACTGGTCGCTGTTTCGATCGCCCCTGGTCTGCTTTTGAAAGAAGACGCGGGCGATGCTGCCGTTGCCCTCCACCCGGCCGGAGCTGACGCCGGGTTCCAGGACGCCGGTGGCGAACTCATCCCGAAGAGCGCCCGTTTCATCGAACAGATACAGCGTCTGCCCGCCTACGGACAGGCCGAAGGTCCCGATCCTCTCTATCTGCCGCTCCCCGTGGGAGGTGGTCTCAAACACAGCATACCCGCCCGGGGGCAGGATGCCGAAGAGCGAAATGGTCTTCTCCCCCTCCTTTCCCTTCAGCAGCCGCCAGCCCTCCAGAGAGACCTGGCTTTCGGTGGCGTTGTAGAGCTCGATCCAATCGTTGTTCCCCGCGCCGGCGTAGGCGCAGACCTCGCTGATGAACACGCCGGTATAGTCGTAGCATCCCGTATCGGCGGCGGTGTAGGACGCAAGGCCGTTGACCCGGCCGGGGGTCGGGAGCAAATAGTACTCGCCGTGGGAACCCATGGATACGTCGGACCGTATCTTTGAGGGCAGGTCGAACACCGCGTACGTCAGGGCGTTCCCGTCGTACAGAACCACCTTCTCCCGCCGATTCACGGAGAAGTCAGCCTGTAAAAGACCGTCCGCCCGGGGCTGACCGTCGCCGCCCAAAAGGATAAGGAGATATTCTCCGGGAGCCACCTGAACGTCCGGGAAGGGCCATTTTTCAAGGTCGTCCTCCCTGTCGGACAGGTACCAGTTTTTCAGCGAAAGGATGCTGTCGGTTTCGTTGCAGAACTCCACGAAATCGCAATAGCTCCCATCGGGCAGTATGGACGCATTCTTACCGTCGATCAGCAGCTCCGAAACGCTGAGGCCCAGGGAGTCCACCTGTATGGGGTCCGGGGAGGCGAATACCCTGCCATTGGCGCGGCCGGGCGTGGGCTCCGTGCAGTAGCCCCAAACGCCGTCCCGGCATGCCCAGCTCAACTCCGCGTCCAGGGGCGGCACCGTAAGCACGCAGATCTCCCGCCGATCCTCCCCGAAAATATAGAGCGTCTCGCCTCTTCGGGCGATGCCCATGTCCACGGAGGGATGGGTCAGCTTTCCACAGCAGCAGACGGCCACATACTGGCCCGGCTCCAATACGAGCTGGGGCAGGGGGTGCTTGTCAGGCTTCTCCGGATCATTGGTAATATAGAGGCGCCCCAGGTCCACGGCAACGGCGCCGGAATTATAGAGCTCGAACCAATCCTTGTCCTCGCAGCCCTCAAAGGCCCCCATCCAATCCCCGGAGGAACGGACCTCCGTGAATTGGAGCAGTATCCCTTCTGACGAGGGCAGATCCGCTATAGACCTCAAATACTCCTCCGACAGGGCGGATGTAGGCGAAGGCACTTGCTTGCGGGCGTCAGGATCCTCGGCTACGGGCACGACGCAGCCCACCACCAGCAGCAGCGCCAGCAGCAGCCATGCTATCCCTCTTTTCACCATCCGTCTCAACGTCCGTTTATCTCCTTCCTGCCTCTAAAGCACTCTATGCCGTCTAAAGCCCTTTGAGAAGCTTGATCCTGTCCCGATAATCGGGCAGGACGCTTTCAATGAATCCGTAGAACGCCCGGCTGTGGTCCTTGTAGCGAATATGCGCCAGCTCATGGACCACCACATAGTCGATGGCCGCCTCAGGAAAGGCCATGAGCCGCCAGGAGAAAGACAGTCTGTTTTTCCCGGAACAGCTGCCGAACCGGGTCCTGGCTGAGGTTACGGTGAGCCCCATAGGCTGAACGCCCATGCGCGCGGCATATTGCTCTATCTTCCCCGGCAGGATGGCTTTGGCCATCTTCACATAGCGGGTCTTATCCTCCTCCCGTATCTGGGGGAGCTTTGCCTGGCGCTTTGCCTGACGTGCCCTGGCCCCTTCTATCCACGCCCGACACTCTGCCACGAAAGCTTCGATCCGCCGCTTGGGCATAAAACGAGGGGCTCGGACCAGAATGCTTCCGGACGAGTCCACCTCCACGCTCATGGTCCGTCGATCGGAGCGAATCAGTTGATACTCTATCTTCTCCATAGATATGAAAAGTATACCACAGGTTCCGTCACACCGCAATCTGGACAAACCCGATATCAGCGGTTACAATGGTTTCAGGAAAGGAGTGCATCGTATGAGCAAGCATAAGCAGGAAGCTGTTCTGTTCGATCTGGACGGGACATTGTGGAACTCCGCCCGAGAAGTGCTTCTCTGCTGGAACCAGGTGCTTGCCCCTTTGGGGCGGAGCATCACCCCGGCGGAGATGGACAAACTCATGGGGCTCACGCCCCAGGAGATCGGAGACGCTCAATTTCCCGACCTGCCGCCCGAAGAGCGGTATGCCCTCACGGATCGCTGCCTCGCCTCCGAAGACCCCTATCTGTATGCGCGTGGCGCCCGGCTCTATCCCCGGGTGCGGGAAACCCTGCGACAGCTGAAGGAGCGCTATTTCATCGGCCTGGTCAGCAACTGCACGGAGCCCTATGCCCAGGCCTTTCTCCACGCCCATGGGCTTTGTGCCCTGTTTGACGATCACGAAACGGCCGGGCGGACGGGCCTCGGCAAGGGAGAGAATATCGCCCTGCTCCTCAAACGCAACCAAATCCAAAAGGCCGTATATGTGGGCGACACCGCCAAGGACCAGGCCGCCGCAGAGGCTGCGGGTGTTCCGTTCCTCTATGCCAGCTGGGGCTTTGGAGACCTGGAGGTTGTTCAGCCCACGGCTGTTGTTTTCTCGGAGCTGCCTGAGGCCGTTTCCGCTGTGATGGACGGCTGATTCGCTTTCTTGAAGTGGACCACGCCATCCAGCTTATATTGGGCGTACAGATCGAGAAAAGCATCCAGGGAGCACACGATGGGCTCCCCCTCTTTATATTCCCTGTCTTCAATGATCCGGGCGGAGCTGTCGGAAAAAAACACCTTTCCCTCCCGAACGCCATGGATGAACAGCACATGGCCGTACTTCTTCCCCGACTTACTGACGCCCTTCTGAAACCCCACTAAAATGTTGCAGGCGGCGGGGTCCTCGCGCAGGATCGCCTCCATGGCCTCCTGCAGGGAATATTGCTTCGCGCCGTAGGCGGTCACGTCATAGCCGCCGGTGGTGCGATCCATGTTCCGATAGATATCATAGGTTTTCTTCCCGGAGGAGCTAAGATAGGTCGTATTGATGCCCAGGATCACCAGCTGACGGGCCACATATGCCCCACAGTACCCCTTAAAGGATTTACGGTGGGCCTGTTTCTTGGCCGCAGCATAGGTGTCCTGGATCTGGCGAAACAGGGGGTCGTTGGCAAAGGACGTCTGAACCACTGTCCCCTCCTTATCCTGAGCGCTGCCCTCCACAGCCTGTTCCACGATCGTTTCGGCCTGTTCACCGTCCGCCATAGCGCAGCACGGAGGCAGCAACAGCAGCACAGAAAGAAGAAACGCCGCGGTCTTCTGCAGGGCTTTCATGGGGGTCCTCCTTTCCCATTTTCCTGCATATTACCACAGCATTATTCATTTTTCATGTTTTTCAATGTTTGTTTAAAATCTATTTCAAAAGAATCCGATTATTCATTCTTTGGCAACAAATCGTCCGTTTTTTGGACATTTTTGGATCGTGCCCCTTGTGTGTGAGCTGCATCAGATATGGTCGATATTTTGAATAGACAATGTATAAAATGCAGCCGGTGTCCGGAGGATCGAAATAATATATTTAGTGAACTGCTGTCGTTGGTATCACCATATATGGGGTCAGGATCTATGTTCGCCTTGTTTTTTGCAAGACGTGCCAGACGACCCCTCCTCCAAAGCCGCACCCCTCATACAGGGTCCGCGGATGGAAGGGATCTGTTTCCTTCCCGGAGACTGTCACGAAGTCGACACGGCCCTGCATGCGCAGCAGCAATTCACAAACGATGATCCGTCCAAACCCCTGTCGCCGACATGCGGGCGAGACCTGGATCCATTCGAGAATCCCTTCGCGGATCTCCCCATCCACCTCGCCAATGCCGGAGGCGACGATCTCGTCGGTTGCCTCGTCAATGATGGCCAGCCAAAGATCGGGGGAAAACGTGGGACGCAGACGGCAGGCTGCCAGCTCCGAGGCGGAGACCCGTTCCGATTTATAGCAAGCCGCGATGTGCTCGCAGAGAGCCGCTTCATCCGGAAGGACGAAGCGAAATCCCTTAGGGAGCGTGATAGGATCCACACGCTGCATGCGGTGGATAAGCTTGAAGTAGGGCGTGTCGGCGCAAGCCTTACAAAGCTCGTCGAGCCGGGGATCGTCCTCCCGCAGGATCAGCAGGTTTTCGGGGACCGGTATACAGTTTGTTTTCCAATACGGCAGGGATGACGCCCCGCAGGGATCCTGTAAATATGCTTCTTTATTCACTCTTTCCATAACCCAAACACGAGATCATCCCCATCCATCTCCTCCAGCTTTCGAAAGCCCAGGGATAGGTACAGCCGCTGCGCCTTGAGGTTCGACCCTTCCGTGGACAGCTTGATCATACAATGGGGTGCCATATTTCTAAAGAGTTGAACGGCAAGCTGAGCCGCCTTTCGCCCGTAGCCTCTCCCCTGCTGATCCTTGTCAATATAGAAGCTCCAATGGAAGGCCGTCCCTTTCCCCAGCCACATGTCCAGATTGATAAAGCCGATCGGCTGATCGTCTTCGTTGACGATAAGACAAGGATAGTTTCGTTCCGGATGAAGGTATGCTCTGCCGATGGAAAAGCTGGCAGGGTTGACGAAGTCCTGCTGCTCCTTGGTCAGCTGACAGTCGAAGAGGGCATACACGAGGTCCTCCTCCGTTCGAATGGGACGAAAGGACACGCCTTCGCCAACGAATGCCTCGGCGGGCAGTTGTTCCAGTTTTGCGCGCAGGGGAAGATTACTCATAAGCGACGCCTCCTTTGTTGAAAACAGAATAACACGGAAAAAGGGTGACGACAAGTCTGTCTCGTGTATGCGATGGTGGGGAGAGTCGAACCCTCGCCTGCGGGCTCGGTCAGGGCGAACCCGCCCGCGTTTGGTGGGGAGAGTCTCCTCTCGCCCTCCACGGGCTCGGTCAGGGCGGGCTCTGAGGCTCCACTGGAGCCTCATTCACTTCCCGCCCAGTTCGACTCTCCCTTGTCTTCGACTTACAAACTGAGCACCGTCGGATGGCGGTGCTCAGTTTGTGGTGGAGGTGGGGAGAGTCTCCTCTCGCCCTCCACGGGCTCGGTCAGGGCGGGCTCTGAGG
>R21__coassemble_37_pt1 | contig 115358 bp, 111 predicted proteins | sample R21__metabat2_low_PE_052 | metagenome-assembled genome bin R21 | reverse complement strand
GCATCATGGCGGCCAGCTCCTCCTTGGTCCAGAGGACCTCCGGATACCAAACCGTATCCGCCGGGAACATGGCCGCCGCCACCGCGTCGATGTCCGCCTGGGTGAAATCCCGGCGCTCCACCTCGATGACGGGTACGGCAGTCACGTCCGGCAGATACACGGGACAATCCTGGGCGGTGATCAAAAAGCCGTAGTCGTTGTTCTCCATGCGCCAGGTGGGTGATGCGCCCAGCATCTCATAGAGGGGCCCGCCCTGCTGCTCTATCGATACAGGTGAATCATCGGGAGCGGACGCCTCCGGCTGCTCCTCCGGCACATAGGGGATCGCCTCTGTTTGCCATTCCTTCTGTTCCCCCTTGTTGGGGATGATCTCCACCTCCGGCGTGGGCAGACACCCGGTGAGCAGCAAGGCGCACAGGAGCAGAAAAAGAATACGTTTCATGGATAGACCTCCTTGTTTGGATGGGACCATGGTACAAGGGAGATTCGTCCAAAACGTCACAAAAGGATTATGAAGATGCGGATAAGTTGTAAAATGGGGTTTACAAGTGTAAAAAACGGGCTTACGTGTGAGCCGGGCGGAACCAGGATTCGGCCTCGCTCACGCTCGGTCAGGGTTCGGCTCTGGGTGCAAAGGCGGGCGTAGTCCGGCTTTGCGCTCCACATGGACGTTCATTCACTACCGTTCCCTTCGAATCCGTTCCGCAGCCAAAAAAAGGGGTATGCGCTTGCATACCCCTTTTTGGCTGCGGAACTAGGATTCGAACCTAGACAATACGAGTCAGAGTCGTAGGTGCTGCCATTACACAATTCCGCAACAGCTTTTCTGAGAAATCCCAAGATGCCGTCCGTCTGAGTGATAACACCCGCCTCTCGGCAGGTGGTCGAGCTGTGATGAGCCTCAGCCTTCCCGTCGCAGCGGGCTTGACATCCTCTCGATCAACACGCCTTTCCGTATTCACTCTGTGGGTTTATCACTAAAAACGTAACGCACACCGCAGGATTTTTCAACTGGTGGGATTAATTGGAATCGAACCAATGACCTCCACGATGTCAACGTGGCGCTCTAACCAGCTGAGCTATAACCCCTTGACAGGATATAATTATACACATCGGAGCGAAAAATGCAAGCACTTTTTTCGATTCCGTCAATTAACCGCCGGTTCAGCCCTTCTTTTCGCCCTGAGCATACAAAACAGCTGCTCGAGTAGCATGTAGAGGCAAATGGACGAAGCGCCCAAGCTCAGCCCTCCCCGGGAGCCCAGACGCACGACGCAGAAGGAAAAGAGCATATACTCCCTGAGGCAGAAGAACAGCTCAAAGAACAGACCTCCTATGGCGCAGGCTAAGCACCGATCCTCCCGATCCCGGCACAGGACAGCTGTGGGAGCGAGCAGCAGCAGGGGAAGCATCAGCCAGGATATGGACAGCAGGGGCCAAGCATCCGCCGCCTTCCAGCAGATCAGCCCGCCCAGCAGGGACGCCGTCAGCACCTCGGCCCATGCAGCTGTGCGGATCCTGCCCCAAAGAAACAGCATTGGGATCCCCAGGGCCGCCGGATAGAGGGAGAAGCGCGCATGGGAAAGTTCCCATTCTGACAGGGCCAGAACGATAAGAGGCGCCAATATTCGCCAACGGCTTTTCTTCGGATCCTCACAGGCCCAGGCGTACAGGGCCATGGACAAAAGGCAGGGTTGATAGAGATACAAAAAGCGTCACATCCTTTTTTCCATAGGATGGACGCTTTTGAAAATATGATGCACCCTACAGGCGGCGGACGCCCTCGCTGTAGACCGCCCGGATATGCCGGTCGTCCAGCCGATACACGGCCCGCAGCAGCCGCTCTCGCATGGTCAGGGCGGAAAGATTCGGCAGGCCCGTATCGTCCAGCACGATGGCGTGGAGGGACCTCCCCACCGAAAAGCCGGTCCCTTGCCCGAAGAAGTCCTGTCCGGCGCTGGTGGCCATGTAGTAGGCCTGCTCGATGGAGATGGCCTGATCGGGGCGCTGGGCCATGCAGCCCCGGTCTTTGGAGGCGGAGATGGAATTCGATATGGTACGGAGCATGGATAAGGTGGTGCCGCCCGACACGTCCGAGCCCAGGCACACCCGTTGTCCCCCCCGCAGCAGGTCCGCCACGGGGCTGATGCCGCTCATAAGGGAATTGTTGGAGCTGGCGCAGTGGACGGGACGAACGCCCCGCAGAAGCATGGCCGCCCGCTCCCTGTCGTCGCTATGGACGCAGTGGGCCATGAGCGTCTGATCGTCAAAGAGGCCGTATTTGTCGTAGACCTCCCAATACTGTGGACAATCGGAGAACAACTGAGCGACCAGGGCGATCTCCCCGAGGTTTTCGGAAAGATGGGACTGGACCGGCAGGCTGCGCTCCGCCTTCAGTCTGCCCAGAAAAGCTAACAGTTCTGACGAACAGGAGGGCGCAAATCGAGGGGTCAGAATGGGCTTCACTTTAGTGAACCGCTTGCACTCGTCCAGCCAACGCAGGGTCTCCTTTTCGCTCTCCTCGGTGGTCTCGCACAGGTATGGCGGGGCGTTCCGATCCATATTCACCTTGCCCACATAGCCGGTGACGCCGGCCTTCTCCAGCTCCTCCATGAGGACGAGGGTGCTGTCGGTATGCAACGAGGAGAACATACAGACCCGGGTGGTGCCGTTTTCGATGAGATCCCGTGCCAGGTCCCTGTACTTTTCCCGGGCGTAGGCGGGGTCGGCGTACTTGGCCTCCGTGGGAAAAGCGTAGGTTTCCAGCCACTCCAGCAGGGGGCGATCCATGCCTGTGCCTGTGATCTCATACTGGGGACCATGCAGGTGCATGTCGGCAAAGCTTTGGAGAATGAGGGCATCGCCGAAATCCTCCACCGATGCCTCGGCCATGCTTTCCGGCAGCGTAGGATAGATGCCGGCCACTAAACCGTCCTCCAGCGCAAGGAAGCTGTGGGGATGGACGCCCAGGACGTCCGGGGACAAAGCCTCGATGATATTGCCCTTTATCGCGGTCAGCATGTGTGCAGGTCCTCCTTTGTGTCGATGTCCCTAAGCTCCCAGGGTGATACCGCGATGGTCCGCAGCATTTCTTCATGGGCGGCGATGACCTGGCGGCCGCCCCTGTCCCCCTGGACCGCCATGAGCTCCGAAAAGAGCGGGTTGGGAAAGATCACGGGATTCCCCCGCTTCCTCTTCGCCTCCGGAGCCCAGATGTAGCCGGGCTGCGCCGTAAAGGCGCTCACCAGCCGTTCCACCGTGTCAACGCTCAGGTTCGGCTGATCGGCTACCGCGTACAGTATGCCATCATATGCCCCTGACCGAACGATATGCTCTGTGCCCAGCCGGACGCTTGAGCTCATGCCCCGCTCCGGGGCCGGATTGATGACGACAGCAAAGCCTTTTTCCTCCGCCGCTTCGATGAGATATAGCTTATCGGCGCTGGTGACCAAAACGCGCAGGGCAAAGGGCGCTTTCAATAGCACGTTCAAGGCATGGATGCCCATGGGCTGCCCGCCTACGGTCAACCGGAGCTTGTCCTCTCCGAAGCGGAGCCCCTTGCCCGCCGCCGTCAACAGGCACCCGAGCTTCATTTCCGATACCGTCCGCAGCGGTCCCGATGGACATACTCGCCCTTGCCTTGGGCGAGGAGCTGTCCGTTTTCCACCACAAGCGTCCCGTTCAAAATCACGTCTCGGGTCCTGCCGGCGGCTTCATACCCCTCATAGGGGGAGTTGTCGCAGTTGTGGAGGTTCGTGGCGGCGTGGATGGCGTGGGGCGCATTGGGATCGAAGATGACGATGTCCGCGTCGCTTCCTTCTTTCAACGTGCCCTTGCCAGGGTACATACCAAATAGCCTGGCGGCCCGGGTGGACAGCAGCTCCCCCATCTTCACCATGTCGATATAGCCGCCTTTGACCGCCCGGGTGTAGACGATCTCGGCCCGGTTCTGGACGCCCGCACCGCCGTTGGGGGTCCTGGAGAAGTCGTCCTTCCCCGCAGCCTTCTGTTCCATGGTGAAGGAGCAGTGGTCCGTGCCGATCCAGTCGATCTCCCCGGCGCCCATGGCTTCCAGCAATGCCTCTTGATCTGCCTTGGAGCGCAATGGCGGGGACATGACGAACTTAGCCCCGTCGGGGGCGTCGTACATACTCTCCTCCAGCACCATATACTGGGGACAGCTTTCCAAATACACCTCCTGACCCCGCTCCCGGGCCTGGCGGGCGATGGCCAATCCTTCTTTGGTAGAAAGATGGACCACCCAGGCGGGACCGCCCGCCAGGTACGCCGCGTCCATGAGCCGGTCCACGCCGTCCGCCTCCACCACGTTGGGCCGGGATACGGCGTGATAGCGGGAGGCGGTCTTCCCCGCAGCCTTCAGCTCCTTCACCCGGGCCTTGATGATGTCGTCGTTCTCACAGTGGATGCCGATGATGCAGTCCTCTTTGGCCAAATGCTTGATGGCCTCGTATATAACCCCGTCGCTCAGGCGCATGTTGTCGTAAACCATGTACATTTTGAAGGACGTGACGCCGTGCTCGATCATGAGCGGGAGCTCGGCGATCCTGTCTTCATTCCACTCGGACATGGCCATGTGGAAGCCGTAGTTGCAGCTGCTGTTCTCTGCCTTCTTTTTCCACTTGCGCAAGGCTTCCATCAGCGTCATGCCCCGCTCCTGGGTGGCAAAGTCCAGCACGGTGGTGGTGCCGCCCACCACGGCGGCCCCGGTGCCGGTGGCAAAATCGTCCGCCGTGACGGTAGCCCCCACCTCCAGATCGAAGTGGGTATGGGTGTCGATGAACCCAGGGAACACATAGCAGCCCCCGGCGTCGATGACCTTATCACAAGGCCCGTCGATGGTCCCGCCCACCCGGGCGATCTTCCTTCCGTCGGTCAAAAGGTCCCCTCGTTCCACTCGGTCCTCTAACACAAGAGAAGCGTTTTTGATTAGTATCCGCATATGTATGCCCTCCTGTCTATATGTGAAGTATACCATAGGGCGGGGAAAAAGCGTACATCTTTCAAAAAAATAATTAGACCATCTTCCAACCTTTTGACCTTTGTGATATACTTCGTAATGGGAGGATAGAAAAATGGATAAGAACAGATTACGCAACGCAATCCTGAACGCCACCTCACGCAACGCCGCCCTGGTCATCAAGAACGCCAACATCGTCAATGTGTTCACCGGCACCATCCAAAAGGGCGATGTGGCCGTCCGAGACGGCATCATTTTGGGTATCGGCTCCTACTCCGGGCGGGAGGAGATCGACGCCAAGGGGGCCTACCTCTGCCCCGGCCTCATCGACGGCCATGTGCATATCGAATCTTCCATGGCCCATCCGCTGCGCTTTGCCGAATGCGTATTGAAGCAGGGCACCACCACCATCATCGCCGATCCCCACGAGATCGCCAACGTCTGCGGCACAGACGGCATCCAATACATGCTGGACCAGACGGAGTGGCTGCCTCTGTCCGTGTTCTTTATGATACCCTCCTGCGTCCCCTGCACCAGCTTCGAGACCAGCGGCGCCAAGTTGGTGGCCAGCGATATGGAGCCCTTCATGAACCAAAAGCGGGTCATCGGCCTCGGCGAGGTCATGGACTATGTGGCTGTGGTCACGGGCGACGGCGAGATGCTGGATAAGCTGAAGCTCTTCGAGCGGCGGCCCATCGACGGCCACGCCCCCCTTCTCTCCGGCGACGAGCTGAACGCCTACTGCATCGCCGGGCCCCGCACCGATCATGAATGCTCCGACTATGACGAGTTTTTGGAGAAGCTGAACAAGGGCATGCGCCTCCATCTCAGGCTGGGCTCCGCCTGCCGGGGCGTGGAGGAGATCATGCGCAAGGTCGCCGAAAACAAGCTCCCCACCCGCCGGATGCTCTTCTGCACCGACGACAAGCATCTGGGCGACATCGAGCGGGAGGGCCACATCAACTATATTTTACGCCGTGCCGTGGCCAACGGCATCTCCCCCATGGAAGCCATTCAGATGGCCACCATCAACGCCGCCGAGACCTACGGCCTTTCGCGCTACGGCGCCATCGCCCCCGGCTATCGGGCGGATATGGTCCTCTTCGACAATTTGACGGACTTCAACGCCCTCATGGTCTTTTCTAATGGCATCCAGTTCGCGCCTCATCCCGATACCCTCCTTAAGCGGGACCCTCGCATCTATAACAGCGTCCATCTGGCCCCTCGAAAGCCGGGCATCCTCGATTTGCCCGTGCAGGATAGCATGCCCGTCATCAACCTGGTCCCCGGGGAGCTGCTCACCAACTTGACCTATGAGTCCGTACCGACGGAAAACGGCATATTTGCTCCCACGCCGGAGCTCCTGAAGGCGGCCGTCTTCGAGCGGCATATGTCCTCCGGCCGGGTGGGCGTGGGCATCCTCAAGGGGATGAAGCTGAAGAACGGCGCCATCGCCTCCACCGTGGGCCACGATTCCCACAACTTGATCGCGGTGGGTGACAACGACGGGGATATGCTATGTGCGGTGGACGCCCTGGAGGCCTCCTCCGGCGGCTTTGTGGTGGTGAGCGAGGGCAAGATCCTGGCCCAGCTTCCTCTGCCCATCGCGGGCCTGATGAGCGATCTGCCCCTTCAAGAGATCATCGAGCGGCAGGAGGCGCTGCTCACCGCCTTCCGCTCCATCGGAGACTATTCGGACGGCGACCCCTTCGTGACCCTTTCCTTCATCGCCCTGCCCGTGATCCCTCACGTGCGTATCACGGATATGGGCGTGTTCAACGTGACAACCATGCAGTTTATTCAATAAGGAGGACCCATGATCGTAGGAAAAAGTGTGCCCCGCGTGGACGCGTTCGACAAGGTGACCGGGCGCGCCAAGTATACGGACGATCTGTGCGACAAGAGCGCCCTGCTCATCCGGGTGGTGCGCTCCACCATCGCCCACGGCTTCGTGAAGTCCGTGGATATCTCCGAGGCCATGAAGGTGCCGGGGGTGGTGCGGATCTTCACCTGCTTCGACGTGCCGGACAACCCCTTCCCCACGGCCGGCCATCCCTGGTCCGTGGAGGAAGCCCATCAGGACGTGGCGGATCGGCTGCTGCTGAATCGCCACGTGCGCTACTACGGCGACGACGTGGCGGCGGTGGTGGCGGAAAACGAGGTGGCCTGCGCCCAGGCAGCCCGGCTCGTGAAGGTGGAATATGAGGAGCTGCCCTTCGTCCTGGATCCCATCGAGGCCATGCAGGAGGGTCAGCCCCAGCTCCACGACGCCTATCCCAACAACATCCTCAAGCATACCTCCCTCCGCAACGGCAACTATGAGGAAGCCCGCCAGGAGCCCGGCCTCATCTGCATCGACAAGTGGTACACCACCCCCACGGTGCAGCACTGCCACATCGAAAACTTCATCTGCTACGCCTATGAGGAGGCCGGCAAGACCGTCATCGTCTCCTCCACCCAGATCCCCCACATCGTGCGCCGCACGGTGGGTCAGGCCATGGGTGTCCCCTGGGGGTCAGTCCGCATCATCAAGCCCTACATCGGCGGCGGCTTCGGCAACAAGCAGGACACACTCTACGAGCCTCTCTGCGGCTGGATCTGCCAGCAGCTGGGCGGTCGCCTCGTCAAGATCGACATCCCCCGGGAGGATACCTTCATCAGCAACCGGGTGCGCCACGCCATCAAGTTCCACATCATCTCCTATGTGCGGAGCGATGGCACCTATGTGGCCAGGAAGCTGGAAGTTTTCTCGGATCAGGGTGCCTACGCCTCCCACGGCCATTCCATCGCCGCCAAGGGCATGGGCTGCTTCCCCCAGATGTACCCCTGCCCCAATGTGGAATGCGACGCCTACACGGTCTACACCAACAAATCCGTAGCCGGGGCCATGCGTGGCTATGGCATTCCCCAGGCCATGTTCGCTTATGAAAGCCATACGGACGACGTGTGCAAGGCACTGGGTCTGGATCCTGTGGAGTATCGACGCAAGCACATCATGCCCGTTGGGTTCAAGGATGGGTTCTCCAAGAATGAGAACTACTTTGACACCTACAACCAGTGCATGGACAAGGCCATCGCCTACATGGATTACTATAAGAAGCGGGAGGAATTCAAAAACCAGACCGGTCCCATCCGCAAGGGCATCGGCCTTTCCTGCTTCTGGTATAACACCGCCGTCTGGCCCATCTCTCTGGAGCATTCCTCCTGCCGCATGGTCCTCAACCAGGACGGCACCATCCAGCTGCAGGTGGGCGAGACCGAGATCGGTCAGGGCGCGGACACGGCCTATGCCCAGATGGCGGCGGAGGTCATCGGCCTGAAGGAGTATACGGACGTACATGTGGTCTCAAACCAGGACACGGATGTGACCCCCTTTGGTCTGGGGGCCTACGCCTCCCGACAGACCTATGTGTGCGGCTTCTCTATCACGCAGACGGGTCTGATCCTGAAAAAGAAGATTCTGGAATACGCTCATGAGTTGACCCGGATGCCAGAATACGATTTGGATATCGAGGAGGGCAACATCATTCGGTCCACTGACGGGCGGGTGCTGATGCCTCTCTCTGACCTTGCCACGGAGGCCTTCTACAGCCTGACCCACAGCGTCCATATCACGGCGGAGTCCACCTATCAGATCAAATCCAACGCCTACTCCTTCGGCTGCTGCATCGCCGAGGTGGAGGTGGATATCCCTCTGTGCAAGGTTCAGGTAACGAAGATCATCAACGTTCATGACTGCGGCAAGCTCATCAACCCGGCCCTGGCGGAAGCTCAGGTGGAGGGCGGCATGAGCATGGGCATCGGCTACGCCCTCTCCGAGCAGCTCCTCTACGACAGCAAGACCGGCCGTGGTCTTAACAACAACCTGCTGGACTACAAGCTTTCCACCACCCTGGATCATCCCCATCTGGAAGCCCAGTTCGTGGAGAATCCCGAGCCGACCAATCCCTTTGGCACCAAGGCCCTGGGCGAACCGCCGGCCACCCCCGTGGCCCCCGCCATCCGCAACGCCATCCTGAACGCCACTGGCGTGGAGGTGGACGACATCCCCATGAACCCCAAGGTGCTCTTTAAACGCTTCACGGAGGAAGGTCTCATTCATGACCCTTGGAGAGAGGAGAAATAAGCCATGTACGATATGAAAGAACTGTATGAAGCCTTCACCGTGCAGGAGGCCATCGAGTTGCGCCTGGCCCACCCGGAGGCCCAGATCATCGCCGGCGGGTCCGACGTGCTGGTGCAGATGCGGGAGGGCAAGCGAGCTGGGAAGGAGCTCATCTCCATCTACCTCATCGACGAGCTCAGGGGCGTGTCCCTGGATGAAAACGCAGCCATTCGCATCGGGTCGCTCACCAGCTTCTCCCACATCACGAAGGACCCCATCATCCAGAAATATATCAACGTGCTGGGCGAGGCCGTGGACCTGGTGGGCGGGCCCCAGATCCGCAACATCGGCACCATCGGCGGCAACACCTGCAACGGTGTCACCAGCGCTGACTCCGCCTCCACCCTCCACGCCTGGGAGGCCATCATTGAGCTGACGGGCCCGGAGGGTAAGCGCCTGATGCCCATCAAGGACTTCTATATCAAGGCCAGCACCGTGGACATTCGGGCGGGCGAGATACAGACCGCCATCCTGATCCCGAAGGAAAGCTACGAGAACACCTTTGGCAGCTACTATAAGTACGCTATGCGCAACGCCATGGACATCGCCACCACGGGCTGCTCGGTGAACGTGCGCCTCTCCCCCGACAAACAGACCTTCGATCGGGTCCGCATCGCCTATGGCGTGGCCGGTCCCGTGCCCATGCGGGCCCCTTCGGCGGAGGCCCTCATCCAGGGCAAGCCCCTCACCATGGAAAATGCGGAGGCCTTCTCCTTGGAGGTCCTCAAAGACATCAATCCCAGGGATTCCTGGCGGGCGCCCAAGGCCTTCCGGCAGCACATCGCCGTGGAGATGGCCAAGCGGTGCCTCATAGAAGCCGCCAAGCGCTGTGGAGGTAAAATCAAATGAAGGATCAATATCGGCTCATCGAATTCAATCTGAACGGCAAGGACGTGGCCTGCATGGTGGACTGCCGGGCCTCCCTCACCGACATGCTCCGCAACGACTTTCGCATGACCTCCGTGAAGAAGGGCTGCGAGGTGGGCGAATGCGGCGCCTGCAACGTGATCATCGACGGAGAGTGCTACAACTCCTGCATTTATCTGGCCGTCTGGGCCAGGGGCAAGCACATCCGGACCCTGGAGGGGCTCATGGGCCCCAACGGGGAGCTAAGCGACATCCAGCAGGCCTTCATCGACGAGACCGCCGTCCAGTGCGGCTTCTGCACACCGGGCTTCATCATGTCCGCCGTGGAGATTTTGGAGAGCGGCAAGCTCTACACCCGAGACGAGCTAAGAAAGCTCCTCTCCGGGCATCTCTGCCGCTGCACCGGCTATGAAAACATTCTCAACGCCGTGGAAAAGACCATGAAAAAGCGGCTGGGCGTCACGTACTAATCCAACCGCTCCATTCCCGGCCTCCCTGATGGGAGGCCATTTTTTACGTCTAAGAACATGAATCCCTGGGTTCCTTTTTCCATACAGTGAACCATGAAACGCCTGCTGCCCTTTGTTCCGCTGCTGCTACTCGCTGCAGTGCTTCTCTCCCCCGCCGCCGCCCTTTCCGGCGCGAAGCAGGGACTCGGCATCTGGTGGGATCGGGTGCTTCCGGCCCTGCTGCCCAGCTGTATTGCCATTAAGCTCGCACAGGATCTGGGGCTCCTTGGCATGACCCAGGGCCATCCAAGGGTGCGTATGGCCGCTATCATAGGCTTTTCGCTGCTGTCCGGCGCACCCAACGGTGCAAGGCTTCTGCAGGCGGCGAGGGAAGAAGGCAGCCTGACGGCCCGGCAAAGCGAGCGGCTGCTACCCCTTGTGAACTGCGTCAGCCCGACGTTTCTGGTGTCTATCATAGCATCGGAACTGCTGAAAAATAAGGCTCTGTTTCAGCCCATGGGGGCGGCCTTCTATGGCTGCATTCTTTCTGCGCTGTTGCTACAGGGGCTTCCTTCCGGGCGTACGCTCCCGCCTGTTCCGCCGGCGGAGGCAAGCCGCCGCTCCTTCTTTCAGGCCCTGATCTCGGCCATGGAGAACGGCATGCTGGATATGCTGCGTATCTGCGGCTGCATCGTGTTGGTCTGCACCCTGCTTGCCCTCATGCGCCCAATCCTCCCCAATGAATATGCGTACGCCATCCTCTCCGGATGGGCGGAGGTCAGCATCGGCGCTTCGGCCATCGCCGCGGTATCCCTGCCGCTGCGGCTGAAGGCAAGTCTGCTGATCGGTTTTTCCGCCTTCGGCGGCCTGTCGCTGGCCTTGCAGACTGAATGCTTCAGCCCCGGGCTGAAGCTGGCCCCCTACCTGCTTCAAAAAGCGGCGTTGGGCGTTCTTGTCGGCTTTGTGTGCTATGTGCTGTTCCCGCTGTTCCCAAGCGTATCGACGGTTTTCGCCAGCCGGCAGCTGATCCTGTCCCGAGGTTTGAGCCTAAGCGCCCTGTTTCTTTCCTCCGCCCTGTCCATCGCGTTCATAGGGGTGCTCTCCCTGATGAGCGGACTTGGAAAAAAGGGGCCTGTGTCAAAATAATCCTGCCCGGAACGGTTGCTTTTTTTGTCCGTTGCGAGTATACTGATGCAAATTCATATCAGGGAGGACATCATGGCCTACTATTTCAGTGAACCGTCCCACACCTTCTCCGAATACCTGCTGGTCCCCGGGTACTCCTCCTCTGCCTGCACCCCCCAGAACGTCAGTCTGGTGACCCCCCTCTGTAAATTCAAAGCGAATGCAACCCCCGCCTTGTCCATGAACATTCCCCTGGTCTCCGCTGTGATGCAGTCCGTGTCCGGCGAGAAACTGGCGGCGGCCCTGGCAAGGGAAGGGGGCGTTTCCTTCATCTTCGTGTCCCAGTCTATCGAAAGCCAGGCGGCCATGGTCCGGTCGGTGAAAAAATGTAAATCCGGCTTCGTTCGCAGCGACTCCAACGTGACCCCCGACTCCACGCTGGGGGACGTGATCGCCCTTAAGGAGCGGACGGGCCACTCCACCATCGCCGTCACCGAGGACGGCACCCCCGACGGGAAGCTGGTGGGCATCGTCACCAGCCGAGACTATCGGGTGAGCCGCATGAGCCTGGACACCCCCGTCCGTGAGTTCATGACCCCTTTCTCCTCCATGGTCTACGCCTATGAGGGCGTGAGCCTCCGGGAGGCCAACGACATCATCTGGGAGCACAAGCTCAACACCCTGCCCGTCATCACCAAGGATGGTTGCATGTCCTCCTTCGTGTTCCGCAAGGACTACGACGCCCATAAGGACAACCCCCTGGAGCTGCTGGACGACCACAAGCGCTACGTGGTGGGCGCGGGCGTCAACACCCGGGACTATGAGGAGCGTATCCCCGCTTTGATCGAAGCAGGCGCAGACATCCTCTGCATCGACTCCTCCGAGGGCTTCACGGAGTGGCAGCAGCGGACCATCGACTTCGTGCGCCGCAACTACGGCGAATCCGTGAAGATCGGCGCGGGCAACGTGGTGGACGGGGACGGCTTCCGCTTCCTGGCCGAGGCGGGCGCGGACTTTGTGAAGGTGGGCATCGGCGGCGGCAGCATCTGCATCACCCGGGAGACCAAGGGCATCGGCCGGGGCCAGGCCACCGCCGTGCAGGACGTGGCGGCCGCCCGGGACGAATACCTGAAGAAGACCGGCGTCTATGTGCCGGTATGCGCCGACGGCGGCATTGTCCATGACTATCACATCACCCTGGCCCTCGCCATGGGCGCGGATTTCTGCATGTTGGGCCGCTACTTCGCCCGGTGCGACGAGAGCCCCACCAGCAAGGTCCTCATCAACGGCAGCTACATGAAGGAATATTGGGGTGAGGGCAGCGCCCGGGCCCGGAACTGGCAGCGGTACGACAACGGCGGCGATAAAAAGCTGACCTTCGAGGAGGGTGTGGACTCCTACGTGCCCTACGCCGGTCCCCTCCACAACAACGTGGAAACCACCCTCCACAAGGTCCGGTCCACCATGTGCAACTGCGGCGCCACCACCATCCCCGAGCTTAGGGAAAAGGCCCGTCTCACCCTGGTCTCCCCCGCCTCCATGGTGGAGGGCGGCGCCCACGACGTGCTCCAAAAGGACAGCCGATACTTTGCCAACTGATTTAAAAATAATCCTTGCTTTTTTCTCTCGAATGTGTATAATACTTATTGCGTTCATTCGAGGGGCATTAGCACAGTTGGTAGCGCGCAACGTTCGCAATGTTGAGGTCAGGGGTTCGAATCCCCTATGCTCCACCAGAAGCATCCAAATCCGAACCCAAATACGTTTTCATCAACGGACAGTTCGGATGTATCTTTCCTAAAGGGGATAGATAAGGATTAAAGAAACGGCACCGGTTTTCCGGTGCTGTTTTCTTTCGTACTATCTTTCTAACGAAGCTATATAACATAATAGTTAATCCTCTTGCTGCCTCTTTTTTTCAACAGCACGACAGCCGTCGATGTAGGTTTTCATCCGCCTTGCAAGTAAGCCCCCAATGTCATCCATCAGTTTTTGTTCAGTTTCCTCTGCATTTTCTTCCGCCTTGATATATAGGGGCACGGCCGGGAGAAAGTCGCCAGTGGCTGGATCTCTGAGAGCAGTATAGCCTACTTGAATATACTTTTCGTTCTCCATGATAAAACTCCTGTCAATCTATCTCAGATGAAGGGATGCTACTGCTATCACCCATTTCTCCTTCAACATAACTGCCAAGGTCAAGGTCATCACCGAATTCCATCTCCAAGATAGGCTCGTGAGGAACCACGTCATATCCCATGATGACGTTCACCATCTTTGCAATCCGATCATCCTTCCCCGCCACCTCTGCCACGCCGAAGCTGACCATTTCGTTCTTATAGATCATTTCCCTGTCAGTCTCTCGCAAGGCTGCACAGAAGAACATGGGAATCCCCTCCCGATAGCAGAGCTTCTTCAGACTTGCTGCGAGCGGCGCAATCTTTTCCAGATACACATCTTCTTTGTTGTACATGATCCACCTCGTTTGATCTATCTGTTATTAGTATGTGATGTTCTTCTATAAATTCGTTTTGGCACAAGGAAAAAGGCGGGGCTTTGATCGTGCAGCGGGTTGCGTGTGGTCAGAAACGAAAGAGCCCTCGCGCTTAAACGCACGAGGGCAAGCATGTTTGCGTGTTACTTAAAGAAGACTTCGCTGATATATAGGTATCCGTTCTTCACAGCTATGCCGATCCCAACCTCAGTGTACAAGGACGACATGATCGCATCTCTGGACCCGTTCGCTCCCATGAACCGGGCGTGGATCTCATTTGCACTTCTGGACGATGCTGTTCTCCATGTGTTTTCTGAAGGGATCCCGCTCATGCCGAACGTATTAAGCATCGCGGCAAGATCTCCGTAGAGCGGGTTTTTATAGTCGGCAGAATCATATTCCGCCATAGCCGCTGCCCTCGCTTTGGCCAGCTTCTGACTGTCCCCACCCATTGTAACCGGAGCCAAGCCATCCTTTGCCCTCGAGGCATTGATCAGAGCCAGTATCTCGTTGGCCAAAGAGTCTTTGAACGAGATACCGACACTGACTCGCGCGACTTCACCAGAAAGGGACGATACGATTTTACTCGGATCTGCGGACCCATGGCCGCTGGTCGATTGGGCCGCTTCCCTGCTTACCTCTGTCGGGCCTTCTGACCTGGTCATCAATAGCTCACCATTGGATGAGTATATCCGCTGGATGATCGTTTTGTATGTGATCAGATACCCTCCGGATTTCTCGGTTGTATATGTCGTCTCTGTTTCAGTGTAGGTGCTGTCCGGCATCATCATGTCCATGCCGGTTTCCACCTCCGGCTGAACGACAACCACCTCCGGAATCGTAGCGATCGATGGGTTCAAAGAAACGCCTCCGGACGTATCTAGGCTGCCGGCTTCAGCCAGCCATTGCTTGTAGTCCATGCCTCGACAAGGCACAGCGAAATACTTCTTCTGAGCATCATGAAGAATATGATGGGGCTGGGCGCTGTGCTGAATGCCCTTCATGGGACCAATCTCGCCCGTAGGTGTCAATCGAGCGACCTCATTTTCAATAGATCCATCCTCTTTCAGGGGATAGACACTTATATCCCCTGCTGCAACAAATAGGTATCCGTTGCACACCTCCAGTGCCAATCCAGCTTTGGACGGAACCGAATTCAGGAAGGAAAGCTTTCCCGTTCGTTCATTGATAGCATATGCGCAGAGCCTATCTCCTCCGCCCTGAACGTTGTACAAAAAGTTCTTATCCTCTGACATGGCGAGAAAGGAGGGGTTCCTCTGTTCCACCGTCTGGATGCGCTTCCAAGGACCATCCCCCGTTTTCTCAAACACAACGATGCCTCCTGAACCAGTGCCCGCTCTTTCCGGTTCCGTGAAGCAGCCCACATACATGTATGTCTTTTCCGCCACTTCATAGTCCTCCACGAATGTATTCCCGCAGGCCGCCCCGCTCAATGATCCTCATGGCAAACTCGCCCAGGCCCTGGGCTTCGTAGCTCTCGTTCCTTGTCTCGTTTCGGACCAGGCCGCTGTACAGATTCGCCTTGAGCAGGTCCCCCTTGCGCACCCTGCTGCTGATCCCCGGGCAGATGAGCACCGGCAGCGCCAGGTTGATGGCATTCCTGTAGCTGTATCGGGAGACCGATTCCGCAATGATCAGCTGGATGCCTGCACCCTTGAGTGCGGCCATGGGGTGCTCCACGCTTTTGCTGCCGCAGCCGAAGGTCTCCCCGGCGACGACGATGCCATAGCCTTTTTCCTTGAATGCGCCCGGAACCCCTTCGCAGCCGGGTTCTAGTGTTTCAAACACCCAGTTCCCCATCGCTTCGGGGTCCAGCTTCTTCATGGTCCAGTGTGCTTCGGAAATGATCTCATAGACGGTGACAGCATCCTTGCAGATAAATGCCTTGCCATAGACTGGGTCCATCATCGTGCCTCGCCTCCCTCCCGAAGAAACTGTCTCGGATCAGTGATCCGGCCTACCACGGCTGCCGCAGCCGCCGCGTAGGCCGAGCCCAGATACACCTCGCCAGTTTTACTCCCCATGCGTCCCTTGAAGTTTCGGTTCGTTGTGCTGAGACATCGCTCCCCCGCGCCAATGAGGCCGGGACCGTTGCCTGCGCAGGAAGCGCAGCTAGACGTCAAAATTAGCGCGCCTGCGTCCATCAGAATCTCCATCACCCCGTTTTTGACCGCCTCCCGTGCGATCCTCTGGCTGGCGGGCGTAACGAGCAACCTCGTCCCCTCGGCCACATGGCGGCCTTTGAGTATCTCGCAGGCCTGGAGCAGGTCCTCCATCCGCCCGTTGGTGCAGGACCCGATGAACACCTGATCCACGTGCTTGCCGACCTGGGTCTCCAGGGGTTGAACATTGGTCACCGCATCCGGGCATGCAAGCAGCGGTGTGAGAGTGCTTGCGTCGATCTCCACCGTTTTCACATAATGGGCCCCTGCGTCAGAGCGCATCCGCCTTCCCTGCTCCCTGCCCGCGAAGGCATATGCCTTCGCATCGCTTTCAAACACCGCGCACTTGGCGCCAGTTTCAGCGGCCATGTTGGCAAGGACCAGACGGCTGTCCACAGTCATGTCGTCGATGGCCTCCCCGACGATCTCCAAAGCTCGATAGGTGCATTCCTTTTCTGTGAGCAGGGAAAGGATGCGCAAGCTCACATCCTTCGCTGTCACCCCCGGCGCCAGGCGGCCGTCGACCACGACTCGGATCGTCTCCGGCACCTTGATCCAGACCTTTCCCGTGGCTAGCGCGGACAGGGCATCCGCCGCAGTGATGCCGCAGGCAAAGGCGCCCACGCCGCCATACATCGTGGCGTGGGAATCCGTTCCCAGGGCGATCTCCAGGGGGTGGACGTACCGCTCCATCATCATCTGGTGGCCGATGCCGTTGTCACCTGCGTTGGTGACCGCTTCGATCCCATACGCCTGCGCCTTAGCATGGAAGAGGACGTATTTGTCGGCGGCGTCGACCGTGAAGGCGGGGATGTTGTGGTCAATAGCGATGAACACCTTTTCAGGCTCCTTCACCTTTTGGATTCCCAACTCCTCCATGGCCGAAAAGACCGTGGAGCCAACGTAGTCGTTCATCAGCAGCCTGTCCACCCGTAGGTCCACGATCTGACCCGGACGCGCCGTGTTGGTGGTGCTATGCTCCTCCAGGATTTTTTCTACCAGGGTCTTTTTCATTGCTTTTACCTGCCTATTCCGTTGGAAGAAGTAAGCCTGCCTATCGCCCGGAAATCTCTTGAAGTAGGTCACAGGCCACAAAGTGGTTCGGCGCAACTTCCCTAAGCTCAGGCTCCTTGCCAAAGCAGGCATCCGTGGCGTACATGCATCGCGGTGCAAAGCGACACGCCTTCGGCGGATTGACCGGGGAGGTGATCTCTCCTTTAAGCAGCACCCTCTCCTTCTTCGCCCCAAGTCTGGGAATGGGTATAGCGGAGAGCAACGCTTTCGTATATGGGTGCATCGGATTTCTGAAAAGCTCATCCGCCGGGACCTTTTCGATCAGCCTGCCCAAATACATCACCGCAATATCATCGGAAAAATGGTTAACCACACTTAAATCGTGCGTGATGAAGATGAAGCTGAGTCCCAAGTTGTCCTGCAACTCTTCCAGCAGGTTCAATATCTGCGCCTGGATGGACACATCCAGCGCCGAGACTGGCTCGTCACAGACGATAAACTTGGGATTGACGGCCAACGCCCTGGCAATGCCCACCCGCTGACGCCTTCCGCCATCCATCTCATGGGGATAGCTGTTGGTAAAGCGCTTGGCAAGACCCACCATATCCATCAACTCCGACACCCGCTTCTCTATAGCTGCCTTCCCGACGGCCACCCTGTGGCGCACAATGGGCTCCGTGATCGTCTCCGAAACGGACATGCGGGGATTCAGCGAAGAGAAGGGGTCCTGAAAAATGATCTGCATATCCTTGCGGAGCTTCCTCATCTCCTTGCTGTTGATATTGGTGATGTCCCTTCCCTCGAAAATGATTTGGCCCGCCGTAGGCTCGATGAGCCGGAGTATAGTGCGGCCGGTCGTGGATTTTCCGCAGCCGGATTCTCCGACGATGCCCAAGGTCTTGCCCTTTTCCAATGTGAACGAAACGTCGTCCACGGCGTGCAGCTGCCCGCTAGGTGTTTTGAAGTATTTCGTTAATCCTTTTACTTCTAAAATATACTCAGCCATTAACTTTGGCCTCCGTTCAGTTTGAATTCAGGATCGTCATAGGCCCAGCAAGCCACATAATGAGTATCGCTCATCCATTTACCCTCCGCCTTACAGTTCATGCATTTTTCAGTGGCGTAGGTGCACCGCGGCGCAAACTCACATCCCTTGGGCAAGTTAGACGGGTCCGCGATCAAACCGGGAATGGGCTTGAGCTTGGCCGTCCGATTGTCGATGTCTGGAAGCGAGTTGAACAATCCCTCCGTATACGGGTGCATGGTGTGGTTGAACACATCCTCCAGATTGCCGTGCTCCACGATGCGCCCCGCATAGATGACGGAGACCTCGTCGCAGGTCTCCGCCACGATGCCCAGATCGTGGGTGATCATCAGCATAGACGTCCCATACTTGTTGCGCAGGTCCTTCATCAGGTCCAGCACCTGTGCCTGGATGGTCACGTCCAGAGCCGTGGTGGGCTCGTCCGCAATGAGCAGCTTCGGGTTACAGGCAAGGGCGATGGCGATCACTACGCGCTGCTTCATGCCACCGGAAAACTGATGAGGAAAATCACCAGCCCTATCCTCCGGGATGCCCACGGTGTGCAGCATCATCGCTGACGTGACAAATATGGAATGGAAGGTGAAGGGCATAGAGTTCAGAGTGCTTAGAGCCGACAAAGAGCGGACGGATGTGAGGGTCATCAATAACCCCGCGCTCAAGGGTACGAGGATGAAGACCTTCGACGTGTAACTGAGAAGATAGCGGCAGACACAAACAGAAGCCCATGAATCGGGCTTCTGCTTTTTGTTTTGGTAAGAAGTATCGCTTGCTTTTCGCCATCCTGCTTCAATGACGCCGGTCTGTATTTAAATCCCCAGGCTCACGCCAGTTTTCCAAAGAGAGGCCGGAAATGTCGATGAAGTCTTTTGTATTGTCAGTGACGAGAGTCAGGTCCAAGGCCAATGCGTGAGCGGCAATCATCTTGTCCCGATCCTGGTTTTGCTTATCCTTGTGAGCTTTCTTGAGTGCGGCGAGGATTCGTCCGTACTGGGTGGCGGCATCCAGGCCGAATGGCAGGATGGGGATCCCGGCCAGTAATTTTTGCATGGCCTGCCGGTTCCGGGCAGGATCGCTGCTGTTCTCTATGCCGTATTCCAGTTCTGCGTAGGTGACCACGGAGATGCAGACGTCCTTGCCGATGTGTTCGGCAAGCTTCTGCGCGCAGGCAGATCGGGGATGGCGGATCGTAAATATAATGATGTTCGTATCCAACATATACATGTCAGAACTCTATCCTTTCGTTAGACGTTTCCTCGGGGCGGCCGTCAGCCATAAAGTCGTCCGTGAACAGGGAGAGTCCTTCCATGAATTCATCCTTCAAAACAGCACAGGGGGTGATCACCAGTGAATTGCCCACCCGGTTTACCACAACCTCTATGTTCTTTTCCATCTGAAGATCTTTGGGGATGCGGATTGCCTGGCTTCGTCCGGACATAAAGGGTTTGGTCCTATGCAAGGAAGCTCGTTTCGTTTCCATATAGTTCACCTCCAACACAATGATATACCATGTCATATTACGTGTCAAGGTATAGTATGCACGGAACACGGTCAGAGATACGGAAGATTTGCAGCAACAATAAAACAATACCAGGAATGAGAATCAGCCTCCAGAATCATACGGTTCGTAGTTCCGAGGCTGTTTCTTTCTGTCGTACACCTTTTTGCTTTTGACGACCTTGGTCGTGGGATTGAAGTTCCACGTCGTTCTGTTTTGAGCGTCCAGCTTCCTGCGGGCCCGTTTGCTCATCTTGTCCCGCGGGATAAACGGCTTCATGTTCACCACCACCTCCTCTTCGGCTGATTTAACATGCTATGTTAATATAGCCGGAACGCAGGAAAATATCAAGTTGTTCTTGACAGAATGCAACACTGCCGCTATAGTGGCGTACAATAAACAAGTCGGGCGCGGCAAAGTCACGCGTGCCGGATTACGGTTTAACTCCGTAAGCAAGACAGGTGATGAGCCTGGACAAGAGGTCTGGGGCAGGGTGCTGCTCTGGACTTCTTTTTTTTGATAATGAACAGGTTACTCAGTTTCTGCAAGCAGTTCCCGCTTGTACTTGTAATACGTGTTCCTGGCGATCCCGCACAGCTTCTGCGTCTCGATGTCGCTCAGCGTGCCTCCGAAGGTCTTGCAGTGACGTCGGATGGTTTCTTTCGCATCGACGCTCTTTCGGGTCGTCAGTTTCTTTCCTTCGACCGCTCCGATCTGCTTCCCGTTCAGCCGCGCCGTTTCAATGCCCTCCCTGGTCCGCTGTCTCAGGTCCTGCACTTCCTTCTCAGCCTGGTCGAACGCAAGGACGATCTGCTGCTTGGCCAAATACATCAGGACCCGGTTCGTGGCCTGCAGGTACTCGTCCGCGATATAGTTTCCGGTCAGGTCAAGCTGCTGCCGGGTAGCGTCCCTGTAGACGCTCGTGTTGATATGGGGCTCCTTCAGAAAGCAAAGGTTCACTCCTTCGGAATACAGCTCTTCGTACAGCTCTGCGCCTTCCGCAGCGTTTCGGCTCATACGGGATACGCTGTCGAAGACGACGGTGTCTCCGTCCTGGAGCTTTCGCCTCAGCTGCTCCCACTTCGGCCGACTGGTAGTGGTGCCAGTGAATATCTCCTGAACGATGGTGGCGACAGGGAACGCTGCCTTGATGTTTCTGATCTGACGGTCTATGCTTTGCTGCGGAGTGCTTATGCGGCAGTATCCGTAAATCATGGGTCCTCCTGATTTCTTTTCTGCTAGTAGTATGTGCTGATTTCTGATGAGATCTCACCACGGATTATTCTGAGCACGAAAAACGTATCTATTCTGACGATCCTCTGATTCTGTACCATAAATATACTATGACAACGCGGCGCTGTCAATGCAGTTTTGATACATATTCCATTGACGTTAGATTGAATACTGGACAGCGCATGGGAGTACAAAAGAATCATTCAGGCGAACGGCGCAAACCTATAAAAGGCTCTCGCCATCTCTTCGTACGTCACCAGGGTCACATTCCCCAGCGCCTTGGCCTTGTCCATGCAGCCCCTGGTGAAGCCGGATTTGGAGAAGAGGAAGAAATGCTTTTGGGCGTATGGGAAGAGATCGCTGCGGTCCATGAGGGTCTCCAGAACGGCCAGATCTATTTTCTCATTGGTCCACTTGCACTCGGCGAAGAGAGCGGTAGCTTTATCCTGCTCACCCATGATGTCGATCTCAGCCTGGCATTTTCGGACGGGGTCGTTGCCCCACCAGCGGCCCAGGGAGGTGAAGGCCACCGGGGATCGGCCGCTGAGCAGCAGCTTCCACAGATACTGTTTGCAGATATCCTCGAACACCTTGCCCATATAGTCAGACAGATGGGGCTCAATACGCTGGTAGACCAGGTCAGCCGCGCCGCGGGCGATCAGGGAGGTGTTCTCAGGCACGAACCGGTACCAGAAGCGGAACATGTTGTCGCCGATGGAGTAGATCGTCTTCCGGGAGGCCTTCTCGCCGTAGGGCGATTCCTTCTGCACGATGCCCAGCGTCACCAGGTTCTTAAGATACATGGCGCAGACGTTGGTGTCCTCACCCACTTTGGTGGAGATCTCCGACATGCGGGACGCCCCTGTGGCGATGGCGGTGATGATGGCCGTGTAGATGGCGGGTTCCCTGACCTCCTGTTTCAGCAGGTTTGTCGGCTCCTCAAAGAGGGCGGATGTGGAATCGAGATAGGTATTCTTGATGTTCTCCTCAATGCTGACGCGATCATCTATCTGCAGCAGGTATTGGGGCGTACCGCCTACGATCCCATAGGCGAGAGCCTTCTCCTCAGCTGAAAAGCGGTCAAAATATCGGCAGACCTCTTCGAAGCCGAAGGGCAGGAGCTTGATCTGTGCCGTCCGCCTGCCGTACAATGGCGCCTTATAGGCCAGCACATGATCCTCCATGTAGGACATGGACGAGCCGCATAGGATCAGCATGAGCTTTGACCGATCTTTATATTTATCGATCAGCAGCTGCAGCGTGGAGGCGAGACTCTTGGAAGCGCGGGCCACATAGGGGTACTCGTCAATGGCCAGAATGACGCGCTCCTTCTCGGCAAGGTGGAAAACAGCCTCCAGGGCTGACTGGAAAGAGAGGAAATAGGTCTCCGCCTCGATCCCGCTGGCATACTCCAGAATGCTCTTGCTAAAGTTCTCCAGGTTTTGCTTGGCGTTGCTCTCGACGCCCATGAAATAGATGGCGGGCTTGCCGTCGATGAAACGGCTGATCAAAGCTGTCTTTCCCACCCGTCGACGGCCATACAGGACGACGAACTCAAACTTGTTGGACCCATAGGCCTTCTCCAAAGCCCCCAGCTCCCACTCTCTGCCGATAAACATACAGCTACCCTCCGTTTAAGCTACGGGCAGTATACCACGGAAAAACAATTTTAGTCAAGTACGATTTGGCAAATCAAATCTGATTAAATTGTGCTACGGAAATAATAGCTATGCTGTCGATTAAACCAAGCAGCACGAACTACCCATTTATGCTTTTCAAGTTAACATGGTAAAGAGTCAGGATATGAGCAGTATAGCTCTCATGAAAGAAAAGAAGCCAGCCTCAATTGGACAGTTTCCAGCACCTGCTCGGCTAATTGCCGCGCCTGGGACTCTCTCATACCTGCTTTTTTCGCCACCTTCAGTATGTCAGCCATTTCGGGATTTCTGCCTTCGCCTGCAACCGTCGTCGCATGTTCGCCGCCTATGGAGTTGGAATAGGTCAGATCATACGCCGGAGCAAGCCGCCATGTGCCGTTGTCGCAAAGGTAGCTGAAGTTGTTGGAGTGATCGTCACGGTTATGTGCAAACACATTGAAGCACATTAGCGAAAACAGCTTTTTCATATCTTCTGCCTGCTTCGTCAACTGCCAGGTCAGTGACATGAGGGAAGTATAGTCCAGCGATGGAATCCTATGGGACACCTCCAGCAGCGCGGATGCAGTCGCCATGTGCAGCTTGCGCTCAGCTCCGTTGACAGATTCTCGGTCAAAGCGCTTGCTTCCAAAGTAACCAGCGCAGTTGGCAGATGGGAAGAGCTTCACTTCGGGAGTGTCGATTCCACAGGCTTTGGCACACAGGTTGTATTCGTATTCCATGAGTCCTATGTCCTTCTGATCGCCGGAAGATGGGAACTTGATGAGCCATTCGCCGTCGTCCAGTTTCAGAAGCACCTTCGGCCTCGCGCCGCCGGAAGATCCTCCCATAGCAAACAGCAGGTCAAGATCGTCTGAATCCTCGGATTGAAGAATCTTTTTGCATTCTGCGGCAAGCCGGTCCAGATCCTGTACCGCCTCAACGCTTTGCCACTGATAGACAGGCCTGTATTCCAAGGCACCCATGCCTGAATCGCCGACAATGGTAAGCCTCTGGAGGGAATCGATCTGCTCCGGGTTTTCACCTGCTTTCCGCAGCATACGATCCACCAGCAGTCGGTTCCAGCCATCGGGAAGTGAATCTGCAAAGATGCCGAACAGCCCGTCAAACGGATCGGGCTTTGCGATCTTCACTCCGGATGTCAAAGGAAGAGAGAACGGGCTTATAGAAAACCCGCTTTGGAGCCATTCGTGGGAATACTCAAACGCGGTCAAGTATCTCCGATATGGAGCCATCGTGCCGACATGCCTGCCCGCATAATACACATCCAGCTTATCTACGATTTCCACGGATGACCTCCTCTATGGATTGCGGGACATGGTCTGCAAAGAGTCCGCTGATCTCCTGATCCTCGCCGATTGCAGATGTTATCTTGACCAGGGAAAGAAAGGAGATCTCGCCCTTGCTTTCAAACCGGCGAATCGTGGAGTAGGGTACGCCGCTCTTTTCGGTGACTTCCTTTAGACTGATCTTTTTTGCTTTGCGTACAGCGCGAAAGCGCTCTGCCACGCCAAGCGCCATTTCATAAGGCGTTTCCAAAGTCACGTGGTCCACCTCCTGTTGCTTATATATTAGCATCTACAATCTGCAATGTCAAATATTCTACAAAATATTAGCGATTACAAACTATGGATGCAGAAGATAGTTTTCTAGTTCCTAGAAGAGAGCTGAACAAACAATGATAATGCCTCACAACATGTGGTTGACAACGAATGCCGTCCGGGATAACATAAAAACTAATTGATAGGTTGCAGTTCCCGGTAGCTGTGTTTGTAAGCATGGCACGGGCAAAGGTGCTTCATTTTTGAGGAAGAACAATGAACGCTGTCATATATGCCAGATATTCGAGCCACGGCCAGACGGAGCAAAGCATTGAGGGGCAACTCCGGGATAATCATGCCTGGGCTAAACAGCAAGGAATCAGTGTCATAGCAGAATATATAGATAGAGCTTTAACGGGAACAAAGGATCAGCGCCCGGATTTTCAGCGTATGATTGAGGACGCCGCTAAGCGCCAGTTTGAAATGGTGATCGTCTGGAAGCTGGACAGATTTGCACGCAACCGTTATGACAGCGCGATTTACAAAGCCAAGCTCAAGAAGTACGGGGTCAAGGTAGTTTCTGTTAAAGAAAACATCACCGACAACCCTGAAGGCATTATTCTGGAAGGGCTTCTGGAATCAATGGCGGAGTATTATAGTGCCAACTTAAGCCAAAACATTCGGCGAGGCCAACGTGAGAGTATGGCAAAAGGAACTTGGTGTGGCGGTCGCGTACCATATGGATACAAAGTGGTGGACAAGAAGCTCGTCAAAGACGATAAATCTGCGGAAGTAATTCGTTATGTATTTGATCAATATGCTAATGGCGTCCCAAAAAAAGAAATCATAGCCGAATTGAATCGTCGTGGCATCCGAGGAAGAACAGGCAAGCCGTTGAATATCACAGCTTTTCAGCGTGCATTGCCTAATCCTGCCTATGTTGGGCGATTCACATATAATGGTGAAGTAATTCCCGGGTTATCGGAGCGCATCATAGACGATGATACTTTCGAGAAGGTTCAGGAACGCCTGAAGATCACTGCTCGTGCACCGGCGAAACATAAAGCAAAAGTAGATTACCTTCTGCAGGGAAAAGCTTTCTGCGGTCATTGTGGTGCGCCGATGGTCGGGGATTCTGGCAGATCGCGGCATGGGATAACTTATCACTACTATGCTTGCGCTGATAAGAAGAAGAAACATACATGCAGCAAAAAGAATGAGCGCAAAGACTTTATTGAGTGGTACATTGTCGAACAAACGGTGCAGTACATCTTAACGCCGGCTCGCGCATCCCGCGTGGCAAAGGCCGTCGTTAAGGAATATAAAAAGGAGTTTTCTGATAGTCGCGTTGACGAGCTAGACAAAGTTTTAAAACAGATAGATCGTGAGTTAGAGAAGCTAGTGGATGCCCTGGTGGATAGTCCCAAGATTGCACACAAAAAAATATACGAACGCATGCAATCTTTGGAGGCGCAGAAAGCTGAAATAGAATCGGACGTCGCTCGGCTTCGAATTGCCCAGGAGATACAGCTCACTGAAACAGAAGTGCGAGCATGGCTCAGTACGTTCTGCACTGGCAATCCAATGGATGAAGACTTCCGCAAGCGTATCATTGATGTGTTTATTAACGCTGTGTATCTCTATGACGATAGGGTCACTGTCTTTTATAATATACGTGGTGGAAAGCAGGTTTCCTATATTGATCTAATTAATTCCGCTGACCTTCCGCCAGATGATCCAGCCCCAGAGGGTTCGGATTTGAAAGCGAAAGCTCCACCAAAAAACAGCCACCCATCCGGATGGTTGTTTTTTGTTGTCGCCGCGTGGGGGATTCGAACGGGCGGGGAGTGAATGAAACCCCAGTGGGGCTTCAGAGCCTGCCCTGACCGAGCGCGTCGAGCGCGAGAGCGAATCCCCTAATCAGCATTATGTTCCAATGATGCTTTTACCTCCTTATTTGATTAATGCGTCCATCCTCCAGGATGGACGTTTGATTATTCAAATCACATGGTATTTCAATAACTTTTAGCTTTTTAACGCATGAATCTATTGTCAAATCCCATCGTTTTTGATATAGTATATGGGCATAGGGGGAAAAGGGCATGCCGAATTTTCTCGAGGGACTTCCCAAGGAAAAGGTGCAACTGCTGTACATCCTTGGCGCCGCCAACGCGGAGCTGACTGAGCAGCAGTTCTATCAATGCGCCTTTGAGTGCGCCGGTATGAACTGGTTTTCCTTCCACGACGTGGTGGGCGAGCTGGAGAAGAACGGGGACATCGTCTACGAACGCCGCCCCTTCGGCGCCTGCGCCTATCTCACGGAACAGGGAAAAATGACCCTCGCCATGTTCGAGCGGGGCCTCACCTACTCCCTGCGGGAGAGCATAGACGGGTATTTGAAGCGCATTGCGCCCCAATTCCGGGAGGAGCGGGAACTGGTCTCCTCCGACGAACCTTTGCCCGGCGGCGGCCTGCTGGTGCGGCTTAAGGCGCTGGAGGGCGAACGGGTGCTGCTGCAGATCGACATGACCGTGGCCTCCTTGGAAGAATCGTTGACCATTCGCAAGAACTGGCAAAAGCAAAGCAGCCATCTGTATGATTTGATTTATGACACGCTGACAGAGAAAGAGAAGTAGCTGAATGGAAATAGATTTGACGAAACTGAATCCCCCTCAGCGGGAGGCGGTCACCTGCACGGAAGGTCCCTTGCTGGTGCTGGCCGGGGCCGGCAGCGGCAAAACCCGGGTGCTGACCACCCGCATCGCCTACCTGATCGCGGAAAAAGGCGTGTCTCCCTACCATATCCTGGCCCTGACCTTCACCAACAAGGCCGCTCGGGAGATGAAGGAACGGGTGCAAAAGCTCACCGGCGAGGAGGCGGGTGTTTGGCTGTTCACCTTCCATGGATTTTGCGCCAGGCTCCTCTCCATGGAGATCGACGCCCTGGGGTACGACAGGCGCTTCACCATCTACGACGAGGACGATCAGCAGGCCCTCATCGGCCACATCATCAAGGATCTGAATCTGAACGACAAGGTGTTTACCAAGCGCACCCTTTCCGGCATTTTCTCCGAAGCCAAGAACCATTCCCTGCGGCCTCAGGAATATCTGGTGCAAAGCTACCAGCCCCGGCAGGTCACGGAGGCCTTCGCCCTGTATCAAAAGCGGCTGAAGGAAGCGAACGCCCTCGATTTCGACGACCTGCTCCTAAAGACCATTGAGCTTTTCGAGCAGCGGCCGGACATCTTGCAGAAGTATCGCGATCGGTTCCGCTTCATTTTGGTGGACGAGTATCAGGACACCAACATGGCCCAGTACCACATTGTGAGCCTGCTGGCGAAGGAGCATCGGAACCTGTGCGTGGTGGGCGACGACGATCAGAGCATCTATGGCTGGCGGGGCGCGGACATCCGCAACATCCTGGAATTCGAAAAGGATTTCCCCGGCGCCCGGGTGGTTCGTCTCGAGCAGAACTACCGCTCCACCGACAAGATCTTGGAGTGTGCCAACCGGGTCATCGAAAACAACCATGGCCGAAAAGACAAGCGCCTGTGGACGGACAGGACCGACGGCTTCCCCATCACGGTCTACGAGGGCCGGACGGAGCGGGAGGAAGCGGTGTATATCTGCGACCGCATCCTGAACGGCCGCCGCATGGGCAGCCGGTATGACAGCTTCGCCGTCCTCTACCGCACTCACGCCCAGAGCCGCATTTTGGAGATGATCCTTCAAAGCTACAGCATCCCCTACAAGGTCTACGGTGGCACCTCCTTCTTCAGCCGCTCCGAGGTGAAGGATGTGCTGTCCTATTTGCGGCTCCTCAGCAATCCCAACGACGACGTGGCCTTCACCCGGATCATCAACGTGCCCCGGCGGGGCATCGGCGCGGCGGCTTTGGAGGAGCTGCGCGCGGAGGCCCAGGCTCGGGATCTGTCTCTCTTCGCCGTGGTGCTGGACCCCCAGACCCTGAGCCTTCGGACCCGGGCCAAGTTCGCCCCCTTTGCCGAAATCATGGAAACCGCCTTCACGGAATACGGCCAAAAGGCGTTCTCGGCGTTTGCCGCGGATCTGCTCAAACGCATCGGCTACGACGCCTATCTCAAGGAGGACAAGAAGGAGAATTATGAGGTCCGATCTGACAACGTGAAGGAGCTTTTGGGATACATGAGCGAGTTTGAAGCCTCCTTTGACGATCCGGACGGGGATCTGTTGCAATCCTTTTTGAATACCGTGGCCCTGTTCATGAACGCCGACAACGTGGACGAGCAGAACGGCTGCGTGAACCTCATGACCCTCCACGCCGCCAAGGGCCTCGAATTCGACACGGTGTTCCTCTGCGGCATGGAGGACGGGCTCTTTCCCTCGACCCAGTCCAAGTTTGACCCGGAGAAGTTAGAGGAGGAGCGGCGCCTCTGCTATGTGGGCGTCACCCGGGCCCGGGAAAAGCTGTTTTTGACCTTCGCCGGGAGCCGGATGCTCTACGGCCAGTTCACCGCCTCCCAGCCCTCCACCTTCCTGCGGGAGATGGGCGACGCCATCCACATGCCCGGCGAATCCCGCCGGGAACAGGCCGCCGCAGCCAAGGCCGCACCGGTGGAGAGCTTCCACGCCCAGCCTGCCCAGCCTCGCACGGGCCCCCAGGCGATCCTAGGCACCAAGCCCGTGACCCCCAAGGCAGCCGACAAGGTTCTGAACTGGCAGGACGGAGACAGGGTCCGCCACGCCATCTTCGGCGAGGGCGTCATCGAGGGGGTGGAAGGCAAGGGCTCGTCCCAGATCGTTCGCGTTCGATTCAAGAGCGGCGTGGAAAAACGGCTCACCGCTCTGTATGCGCCCCTCACACGTTTGGAATAATAGGTGACCATGGAAACCAACACGACACAACGGATGCAGGAGCTGGTGGACAAGCTCAACACGTACGCCCGCGCCTACTATGTGGAGGACGCGCCCCTCATCTCCGACGGGGAGTACGACGCCCTGGAGGCGGAGCTCCTCGCCCTGGAGAAGGAAACGGGCACGATCCTTCCCGACAGCCCTACCCACCGAGTGGGGGGCGAGCCCCTGGAGAAGTTCGAGGAGCATCGGCATTTGGGCCGCCTTTGGAGCCTCGACAAGGTGCGATCCCTGGACGGCATTCGTGAGTGGATGGACCGGGTCAAGCGGCTGTTGGGCCAAAACGATGACCCCCTCTATGCCCTCGAATACAAGTTTGACGGGCTGACCATCAACCTGACCTACGAAAACGGCGTCCTTGTCCAGGGGGCCACCCGAGGCAACGGCGTGACGGGCGAGGCGATCCTGCCCCAGCTCAAGACCATCCGTTCCCTGCCCCTCACCATCCCCTTTATGGGGCGCATGGAGGTCCAGGGCGAGTGCATCATGCTTTTGTCCGTGCTGGAAAAATATAACAAAACCGCTAAGGAGCCCCTGAAAAACGCCCGCAACGCCGCGGCTGGGGCCCTGCGGAACCTGGATCCCCAGGTGACGGCGGAGCGGAATTTGAGCTGCTTTTGCTACAACGTGGGCTATATCGAGGGCAAGACCCTGACGGATCATAAGGAGATGATCGCCTTTCTGAAGGAAAACGGTTTCCCCGTGTCCCCCTTTATCCACTACGGCCACGGGGCGGACGAGTTCATACAGATCATCGACCAGGTGGCCGAGGAGCGGGACCGACTGGATTTTCTCATCGACGGCATGGTCATCAAGATCTGCGACTTTAACGAGCGGGAGCAGCTGGGCTACACGGAGAAGTTCCCCCGCTGGGCCATGGCCTATAAGTTCGCCGCCGAGGAGGCCACCACCACCATCGAAAGCGTCACCTGGGAGGTGGGCCGCACCGGGAAGCTCACCCCGGTGGCCCATGTGGCGCCGGTGGATCTGTGCGGGGTCACCGTCAGCAACGCTACCTTGAACAACTGGGACGATATTCTGCGCAAGCAGGTGGGCATCGGCTCCCGGGTGTTCATCCGCCGGAGCAACGACGTGATCCCGGAGATCCTGGGCGCGGTGCCCGGCGATACGCCCAAGGCCCCCGTGGAGAAGCCGGAGGTCTGCCCCTTCTGCGGTGCCCATGTGGAGCATCGGGGGGTCCACCTCTACTGCACCAACCCCCTCTCCTGCCGGCCCCAGATCATCTCCCGCCTCGTACACTTTGCGAGCCGGGACGCCATGGACATCGAGACCTTCGCGGACAAGACCGCCGAGCATCTCTTTCGCGAGCTCAACGTGGCCACCATCCCGGAGCTGTACACTCTGCGGCGGGATCGGCTGTTGGGCCTCGAAGGGTTTAAGGAGAAGAAGGCTCAGAACCTGCTGACGGCCCTTGAGAACAGCAAACATCGGCCGCTCAGCGCCTTTTTGAACGCCCTGGGCATCCCCAACGTGGGGGTGAAAACCGCCCGGGATCTCTCTTTGACCTTCGGCTCTCTGGACAAGCTCAGGAGCGCCACCTATGAGGAGCTCGTCGCCATCGAGGATGTGGGCGAAGTGGTGGCCCAAAGCGTGCTCAGCTTCTTCCATGACCCCCGCATCAGCCAGCAGATCGACGATCTCATCGCCTACGGGGTCTCCCCCGTGGCGGATCGGGCGGCCACAGCTTCCCCCATCAGCGGCAAGACCATCGTGGTGACCGGCACCTTGCCCACCCTGAGCAGGAAGGAAGCGGAGGATCTTATTCTGAATCACGGGGGCAAGGCGGCGGGCAGCGTCAGCAAGAAGACGGATTATGTGCTGGCGGGCGAGGCGGCGGGCAGCAAGCTCACGAAGGCCCAGCAGCTGGGCATCCCCGTCATCGACGAACAGACACTATTGGATTGGTTGAAATGAGGATCGGAAAGTTAGAAAACAGCGAGCTGGAATCGCTGATCCTGTCGAAATTTAAGCGCATTCGCCCTGAGTCGCTGACGATGCCTCGGGTGGGCGAGGATTGCGCCGCGCTGGACTTCGGCGAGGATTTGATCGTTATGAGCATGGACCCCATCACCTCCGCGGGCGAAAAGAGCCTGGGGCTCCTCAGCGTCCACGTGAACTGCAACGACGCCATCTGCATGGGGGCGGAGCCGGTTGGCCTGCTGGTGACGCTGCTGCTGCCGCCGGACTATCCCACAAAAAACATCGGCCATATCGCGGACGACCTTTCCGCGGCGGCACAGGTGGCCCATGTGGATATCCTGGGAGGACACACGGAGTTTACCGACGCCGTGACCCGGCCCGTCACCTGCACCGCCGTGATAGCCCGCATGCCCCGAGATAGAAAGCTTCCGGGCCTGCAGGCGGGGGACGATCTGGTCATGACCAAGACCGCTGCCCTGGAGGGCACGGCCATCCTGGCCACGGAATATGCCCATAAGCTATCCGCCCTACCCCCCGCCCTGCTGCGGGAGGCAGAAAGCTGCTTTTCTCAGCTCTCCGTGGTGCCGGAAGGTAAGGTGGCGCTATCTCACGGCGCCCATGCCATGCACGACGTAACCGAGGGCGGCATCCTTGGCGCGGCTTGGGAGATCTGCTACGCCAACCGGCTGGGGTTGTTGCTGGACAGGGACGCCATACCCGTGACGGAGGCCACCCGCCGGATCGCCAAAGCCGCCGGGATCGACCCTCTGCGGCTGCTGGGCAGCGGGAGTCTGCTCATCGGCTGCTCCCACGGGGAAGCCATGGTCGAAGCCCTGCAGCAGGCTGGCGTCCCCGCCGCTGTCATCGGACAGGTGACGAAAAGTGGCTTTCGCACCGCCGACGGCAAGCCCATCGAACCGCCCCAGGAGGACGCCCTCTACGACGCCTTTGCGGGGAAAGATTAGGGCTTGCGCATACCCGTTGGGCTGTGCTATAATACGATGATTTTGGGAGGTTGCCTATGTACAGCATGACCGGCTACGGGCGGGGCACGGCGTCTTTGGACGGCCGGGAGCTCACCATCGAATTGAAGAGCGTCAACAACCGGTTTTTGGACGTGGGCATGAAGCTTCCCCGGCAGCTGTCCTTCCTGGAGGATGGGCTCAGGAAGCTCCTGAACGATTCCCTGAGCCGCGGCCATGTGGACGTGTTCGTGAACTACCGGAACCTCCGGAGCGACGCGAAGACCGTCCGGGTGGACGAAGCCTTGCTGAAAGCGTACCTCGCCTCCGCCCGGGAGAGCGCCAAGGCCCTGGACCTTGCGGACGATCTCACATTGTCGAGGGCCCTGACATTGCCGGACGTGACCGTCATCCTGCCCGCCGACGAGGACCAGCAGGCGTTGGCGGAGCTATCTAAAACCGTCATGACCGACGCCATTGATGGCCTCAAGGCCATGCGGCTGAAGGAGGGCGAGCGATTGAAGCTGGACCTTTCCGCCCGCATGGACACCATGGTTGGCTATGCCGCCGCCATCGAGAAGCGTTCCCCCGCCGTGGCGGAAGAATACCGGCAAAAGCTCACCGCCCGGATCGAGGAACTTTTGGGCGAAACCGAGGTGGATCGGGCGCGGCTCGCCACGGAGGTGGCCATCTTCGCGGACCGGGCCGCCATCGACGAGGAGATCGTGCGCCTCAATACTCATCTGGTCCACTTTCGGGAGCTTTTAGAAGCTGACGAACCCGTGGGCCGGAAGATGGATTTCCTGGTCCAGGAGATGAACCGGGAGTGCAACACCATCGGCTCCAAGGCCAACGACGCGGAATTGACCAGCCTCGTCCTGCTCTGTAAGGCGGAGATCGAAAAGCTCCGGGAGCAGATACAGAACATCGAATAAGCAAGAGAGGTATCCCATGAAGGAACAGAGAAACGGTTTGCTTTTAGTGGTTTCCGGCCCCGCCGGCGTAGGGAAAGGGACGCTGGGTAAGGCCCTGATGGAGCGCAATCACACGATCAAGATGTCCGTGTCCGCCACCACCCGCGCCCCCCGTCCCGGGGAGATCGAAGGGGTCCACTACTTCTTCAAAACCGAAGAAGAGTTCAAGGCCATGGTGGACCGGGGTGAGTTTTTGGAATATATGCACGTCTTCGGCAGCAACTACTACGGCACCCCCCGCTCCTTCGTGGAGCAGAATCTACAAAACGGCTACGACGTGATATTGGAGATCGACGTGCAGGGGGCCATGAAGGTGAAGCAGTCCTTCCCCGACGCTGTGCTCATCTTCATCACTGCCCCCAGCATGAGCGAAATCAAGTCCCGTCTCATTGGCCGCGGCACGGAAACCATGGAGCAGGTGGAGAAGCGCTTTGCCACCGCCTTCAAGGAGATCAAGATGATCCCGCAGTACGACTACGTGATCGTCAACGACGTGGTGGACGTGGCCGTGCACCACATGGAGGCTATTTTGGAGGCGGAACGGTGCCGCACCGGCCGCAGCGCATATGTTACGGAAGTAATCGAGGAAATTGGGAGGTAATAACGCTATGATGAATCGTCCACCGGTCTTTGAGCTGGCCGAGAAAGCCGGTTCCCGCTATCAGTTGGTGACCGCTGTCGCCAATCGGGCCCGTCAGCTGCAAGATGACCCCGATGCCCTGGGGAACAATAAGCCCCTGTCCATGGCTGTGGAAGAGCTGTATGAGGATAAGCTCATCGTCATTCCCACCAAGGAGGCATAAGGACTAACGCCGTTGACCAAGGCCCGCTTCGCACCCAGTTACGAAGCGGGCATTCTTTACATTGACGTGAAAGGAGGGGCAGCATGTTTGCCAAGCTGATCGTAGATATCGCTCACGCGGCTGTGGACCGGGCGTTTACCTATCGTATTCCCGAAGGGCTGGATGTGCGCTCCGGCCATCACGTGCTGATCCCCTTCGGCCAGGGGAACCACACCAAAGAAGGGTTCGTCCTCTCCATTTCCGAGGAAAGCGGGCTCGAGGACGGCGTGGCCCTCAAGGACGTGCTGTCCTGCGTGGAGCCTTATACGGTGCTGCTGCCGGAGCAGATCGAGCTGGCTGAGTGGATGCAGGAAGCCTATCATTGCCTGCTGGTGGACGCCCTGCGGCTGATGATCCCTGCCCAGCTGCGGGGCGGCCGCATTCACGAGAAGCGGGAGCGGATCGTATACCTTGCGGACCCTGCCGCCAACTTTTCGTCCAAGTCCCACATCCAGACGGACGTGGTCGACCTGTTGAAGAAGGCCGGCCAGCCCATGTCCGTTACGGACATCAAAGCCTTTCTCCCCGGTTCCTCCCCTGCCATCGCCGCCCTGCTCAAAAAGCGGGTGCTCTCTGAGAACAGCTTCACGGTGTTCCGTCGGCCGGAATACAGCGTACGAGCGGAGAACGCGCCGAAGCTTACCTTTGAACAGGCGACGGCTCTCGCTGAGGTGAACGCCCTCTCCCCCGGCCAAACGGCCCTTCTATACGGGGTCACCGGCAGCGGCAAGACGGAGGTGTACCTAAGGTGCATCGAAGAATGCCTGAACGCGGGCAAGGGCGCCATCGTGCTGGTGCCGGAGATCGCGCTGACGCCCCAGACCGTGGGCCGGTTCGCCGCCCGGTTCGGGGATCGGATCGCCGTGCTCCACAGCCGCCTGTCCCCTGGGGAGCGATTCGATGAATGGCGACGCATCCGCCTGGGCAAGGCGCCCATCGTCATCGGCGCTCGCAGCGCTGTGTTCGCGCCGGTGGAGGAACTGGGGCTCATCATCATCGACGAGGAGCACGAAGGGAGCTACCAAAGCGAGATCACGCCCCGGTATCATGCCCTGGACATCGCCCGCCGCCGGGTGCGGATGAACGGGGGAAAGCTGCTGTTGGGCAGCGCCACGCCGTCGCTCCTCAGCTACTATCGGGCGCTCAGCGGCAGCTACCGGCTCATTGAGCTGAAGCATCGGGTGGGCGGACGGCCGTTGCCCACGGTGTCCATCGCGGACATGCGGGCGGAGTTTTTAGAGGGCAACAACGGCATTTTCTCCTCCCTGCTGCTTTCCAAGCTGGAGGCGTGCTTGAAGGGCGGCCACCAGGCCATGCTGTTTTTGAACCGGCGGGGGTATTCCACCTTCGTCTCCTGCCGGGCTTGCGGTTACGTGCTGACCTGTGACAACTGCGATATCTCCATGACCTACCACAAGGCCCAGAATGCGGTCCGTTGCCACTACTGCGGGGCGAAAAAACCCCTGCCCAAGGTCTGCCCCAACTGCGGCAAGCCCTTCATTAAATATTTCGGCATCGGCACCGAACAGGTGGAGGAACAGATACAGCAGTGGTTCCCCGGCACCGAAACGATCCGCATGGACGCGGACACGGTGACCCGCCGGGACGCCTACGATCAGATACTATCCGCCTTCGGACGGGGGGAGGCCCAGATCCTCATCGGCACCCAGATGATCGCCAAGGGCCACGACTTCCCTAACGTGACGCTGGTGGGTGTCATCGCGGCGGACACCACGCTGCGCTTCCCCGACTACAGGAGCGGCGAGCGAACCTTCCAGCTCCTCACCCAGGTCTCCGGCCGGGCCGGACGGGACAAGGACCCCGGGGAGGTGGTCATGCAGACCTATGTGCCGGACCACCCGGTGCTCCGGTTCGCCCGGGTCCAGGACTATCCCGGCTTCTATCAGTACGAGATCGCCCAGCGAAAGAAGTGCCTCTACCCCCCCTTCTCCCTGTTTATTCGACTGCTGCTATCCGGCGAAAACGAGGATGCCCTGATCGAGCGCGGGAAGGAATATGCAAAGGCTTTGGAAGCTGACCTGAAGGCTGCCCTCGGCGCGGACGGACAGGGTGATCTGCTGCTCCTCTTGGCCGCCCCCGCCCCCATCGCCCGGATCGCGGGCCAGAGCCGGTACCAGATACTGGTGAAGCTCCTTCGGACCAAGCGGCTCCCCCAGGCCCTCCACGCCGTGTACGACTTTGAGACCGCCCATCGGGAGGATGGTTTTTTGAAGATCGAGATCAATCCACAGGATATGTTTTGAGGTATAGAATGGAAAAGAAACCCAAGAAGCGATCCCCCTGGCGCCTGTTTTTTCGGGTGCTGCGCCCCTACTGGGGATATGTGATACTGTCCGCCCTGTTCGTGCTGCTGGCGGCCATCTGCGTGTATCTGGCCCCGTTCGTGACCAGCTTCACGCTGGACTATGTGATCCGGGACGTGGATCCTCATATCCCGGACGCCATCTTCGACCTGGTCAAGGGGCTGGGCGGTCGGGAATACTTTATGGAGCATCTGATCCTCTGCGGGGCGGTGTACCTTGCTTTCACGGTGCTCAACGGCCTGTTCACCTACCTGCGCCGCCGATCCACCGCCTACGCAGCCGAGGGCATGGCCAAGTCCCTGCGGGACGCCCTATACGAGCACATCAACGCCGTGCCCTACGACTACCACAAGCACGTGTCCACCGGCGATCTGGTGCAGCGGTGCACCTCCGACGTGGAGACGGTGCGCCGGTTTCTCAGCGTACAGATGATGGACATCCTCCGCACGGCGGTCATGTTCTTCACAGCATTGGTGATCCTGCTGCGCATCCACGTGCCCATGGCCCTCATCTCCATGGTCACGCTGCCCTTCCTGGTGATATCCTCCTTCATCTACTTCCGCTACGTGCAGAAGTATTTTAAGGACGCGGACGAGGCGGAGGGCCAGCTCTCCGCGGCCCTGCAGGAAAACCTGACGGGGGTGCGCATCGTCCGGGCGTTCGGTCAAGAGCGAGCGGAGTATGAGAAGCTGACGCGGCTCAACGCCAAGACACGGGACACCAACATCCGGCTCAACCGGCTGTTGGGGTACTACTGGGGCATGTCGGACGCCGTTGGCTTCGCTCAGATCGGCATCTCCCTGGCGGCGGGCGTCTACTTCTGCGCCAGGGGCACCATGACGCTGGGCCTCGTGACGCTCTTCTCCACCTACACCACCATGCTCACCTGGCCCGCGCGGCAGTTGGGCCGTATCCTGGCTGACATGGGCAAAGCCTCCGTCTCCCTGAAGCGGCTCACCGAGATCATGGACGCGGAGCCGGAGAAGGAGCCGGGCAAGGCCATGACCGTGGACATGACCGGCGACATTTGCTTCGACCATGTATGCTTCGGCTACGACGCCCCGGACGACGTGCTGAAGGACATCTCCTTCACCGTGAAGCCCGGGGAGACGGTGGCCATCCTTGGCGCCACGGGCTCCGGCAAGAGCAGCCTGGTACAGCTGTTGCAGCGGCTCTACACCTGCACCCGGGGGAAGATCACCATCGGCGGCGTGGACATCAACGACATCGACCACGCCTGCCTTAGGCGGAACATCGGGATCGTGCTCCAGGAGCCCTTCCTCTACTCCCGCTCCATCCGGGATAACATCCGCATCGTGAACCCCACCGCCTCCGATAAAGAAGTGGAGGAGGCGGCCCGCATCGCTTCCGTCCACGACGTGATCATGGGCTTTGAAAAGGGCTATGACACCCTGGTGGGCGAGCGGGGCGTGACCCTCTCCGGCGGCCAGCTCCAGCGGGTGGCCATCGCCCGGACCCTCATGCAGAAGGCGCCCATCCTGATCTTCGACGACTCCATGAGCGCCGTGGACACGGAGACGGACGCGAAAATTCGGGACGCCCTCTACGGCATGAAGCGGGACGGCATCCTCTTCATCATCTCCCACCGCATCACCACCCTCTGCGAAGCGGACAAGATTTTGGTCCTCGAAGGCGGCAGGCTGGTGGATATGGGCACTCACGACGAACTGATCCAAAAACCCGGACTATATCGGCGCATCGCCGAGATACAGGACGCTCTGCCGAAAGGAGGTGACGCGGCGTGAGTTATCAGGAAGAACAGGATTTCACCAACGCACGGGTGGACCCGAAGCTGTGGAAGCGGCTCTACGCCTACGCCTGGCGCAATAAGAAGATCTTCATCATGACCATCGCGTGCCTGCTCTTCGTGGCGCTGGCGGACTCCCTCTACCCCCTTCTCGCCAACTACGCCGTGGACCGATTCATCATCCCCGGCAAGAGCGACGGCGTGTGGCTGTTCCTCGTCGCGTACGTGGCCCTCGCCTTCAGCCAGGGCTTCGGCACTTTGGGCTTCATCACTCGCTGCGGGAAGATGGAGATGACCATCTCCTACGACATCCGGCAGGACGGGTTTTTGAAGCTCCAGAACCAGTCCTTCTCCTACTACGACAAGACCGCCGTGGGCTACCTGATGGCTCGGATGATCAGCGACGTGAGCCGCCTTTCCGAGATGGTGGCCTGGAGCATGGTGGACCTGCTCTGGTCCTCCTGCTACGCGCTGCTGTGCCTCATCATCATGCTCATCAAGAACTGGAAGCTGGCGCTGCTGGTGCTGGCGGTGGTGCCGCCGCTGGCCATTGTCGCCTTCTTTTTGGAGCGGGCGATCCTCAAGTACCAGCGGGAAGCGCGAAAGCACAACAGCCGCATCACCGGCGCCTTCAACGAGGGCATCATGGGAGCGATGACCACTAAGACGCTAGTCTATGAGGAGGAGAACGCCAGGGAGTTCAGGGAGATCACCGGGAGCATGCGCAAGGCTTCCATCCAGGCGGCCCTGATCAACGCCGTGTTCTTCCCCCTGGTCATCTCCCTGGGGGCCATCGGCACCAGCCTGGCCCTGTATCTGGGCGGCCAAGGGGTCCTGGACCCGGGCCACGCCTTCATCGGCGAGATCTCCGCCGGTACCCTGGTGGCCTTCGTCACCTACGCGGCCAGCCTCTTCGATCCTATCCAGCAGTTCGCCTCCATCTTCGCCGACTTCCAGAGCGCCCAGGCCTCGGCGGAGCGGGTCATCGGCCTCATCGACGCCCCCATTCAGGTGGTGGACGCCCCCGAAGTCGTAGAGAAGTACGGCGATATCATCGACCCCAGGCGGGAGAACTGGGAGCCTATCACGGGCAGCATCCGCTTCGAGCATGTGGACTTCGCCTACAACCCGGAGGAGCCGGTGCTCAGTGACTTCAACCTGGACATCCAAGCCGGCCAGACCATCGCCCTGGTGGGCGAGACCGGTGCAGGCAAGAGCACCATTGTCAACCTGGTGTGTCGGTTCTATGAGCCCACGATGGGGACCATCTACATCGACGGCAAGGACTACCGAACCCGCTCCCAGCTCTGGCTCCAAAGCAGCCTCGGCTACGTGCTCCAATCCCCCCATCTGTTCTCCGGCACCATCGCGGACAATATCCGCTACGGCCGCCCCGGCGCCTCCCTGGAGGAGGTGAAGGCCGCCGCCCGGCTGGTCCATGCGGATCGCTTTATCTCGGAGCAATCCAAGGGCTACGACACGGAGGTGGGCGAGGGCGGCATCCGGCTCTCCACGGGCCAGAAGCAGCTCATCTGCTTTGCTCGGGTGGTCCTCTCCGACCCCCGGATCTTCGTGCTGGACGAGGCCACCAGTTCCATCGACACCGAGACGGAGCAGCTCATCCAGGAGGCCATCACCACGGTCCTGAAGGGCCGCACCAGCCTGGTAGTGGCCCACCGGCTCTCCACCATTCGCAACGCGGACCGGATTTTGGTCATCCGCGGCGGCAGGATCCAGGAAAGCGGCACCCACGAGGAGCTTCTGGCCCTGGGCGGCTACTACCACGACCTCTACGAGCACCAGTTCCGGGAGGAGCGGCTCAAGACCGCCATGAAGGACGCGGGCATGGCGTAAACATCAGGGACACAGAAATAAGCTTTCGCTTCGATGCAAGATGCGGGTCGGGTCTTCCCCGGCCCTCTTTTTTATGGTATACTGGCTTTGGGAGGTAGTCTATGGAACAGTTTTCCCTCTTTCAGCAGGAGGCGCCTCAACCCCTGGCGGCCCGTCTTCGCCCCCAATCGTTAGATGAATTCGTGGGACAAACCCATCTGTTGGGCCCCGGAAAAGTCCTGCGTCGACTCATCGAAAGCGACCAGGTCTCCTCCATGATCTTCTGGGGGCCTCCGGGCGTAGGCAAGACCACCCTGGCTCGCATCATCGCCAATCGAACAAAATCCGCCTTTATCGACTTCTCCGCAGTGACCAGCGGCATCCGGGAGATCCGTACCGTCATGCAGCAGGCGGAAGAGAACCGCCGCTTTGGCGATAGGACCATCCTGTTTGTGGACGAGATCCATCGCTTCAATAAAGCCCAGCAGGACGCCTTTTTGCCCTTCGTGGAGAAGGGCAGCATCATCCTGATCGGCGCCACCACGGAGAACCCCTCCTTCGAGATCAACGGTGCCCTTCTCTCCCGGTGCAAGGTGTTCGTCCTGCAGGCGTTGAAGACAGAGGAACTGACCGGGCTTCTGCGCCGAGCGGTGAACGACCCCCGGGGCTTTGGAAAGGACCGGGTACAGATCACCGACGAGATGCTGAACATGATTGCCGTCTTTTCCAATGGGGACGCTCGCAACGCCCTCTCCACCCTGGAGATGGTGGTTTTGAACGGGGATATGGACGAGGCCGGCAGCATCACCGTCACCATGGACACGCTGGAGCAGTGCATCTCCAAGAAATCGCTGCTGTACGATAAGAACGGTGAGGAGCATTATAACCTGATCTCCGCCCTCCACAAGTCCATGCGCAACTCCGACCCCGACGCCGCCGTATACTGGCTGGCGCGGATGCTGGAAGCCGGGGAGGATCCCCTCTACATCGCTCGGCGGGTAACACGCTTCGCCAGCGAGGATGTGGGCCTGGCAGATCCTCACGCCATCGAGATCGCCGTGGCCGCCTACCAGGCCTGCCATTTCATTGGCATGCCGGAATGCAGCGTACATCTGACCGAGGCGGTGGTGTATATGTCCATGGCCCCCAAATCCAATGCCATGGACGTGGCGTATATGGAAGCGAAGCAGGATGCCTTGAAACAGCTGGACGAGCCGGTGCCTCTGAACATCCGCAACGCCGCCACCGGCCTTATGAAGGACCTGGGCTATGGCAAGGGATATCAATACGCCCACGACTATGAAGCGAAGCTCACCAGCATGCAGTGTCTCCCCGACTCCCTGTTGGGACGGGAGTATTTCCGGCCTACGGAGCAGGGCCTGGAAGCCAAGTACAAAAAACGGCTGGAGGAGATCAAGGCCTGGAAAAAGGAGCATTGATGCCTTTTGGGATCAACGGAAAAGCAGGAAGCCCTTCGACTTCCTGCTTTCGTCATACAGCTTCTTTTTTCTTATTTGTACAGGCCGCGCTCCGTGTAGTGGGTGTGCAGGAGCTCATGGGCCTTGTGGCTGTTGGGCTCGCCCAGGTAGTCCTTGTAGAGCTTCTGGACTTCCGGATTCTCGTGGGACTTGCGCAGCGGCATGTTGGCGTCCTCGCCATAGAGGCCGGCGGCGCGGATGGCGCGCACGTCGTGGAAGTTCTTGAAGTTGCTGGGCACGATGGGCTGACCGCCGCCGTTGACGCAGCCGCCGGGGCAGGCCATGACCTCGATGAAGGTGTAGTCCTTCTCGCCCCGCTTGACCATGTCGAGGAGCTTGCTGGCGTTCTCCAGGCCGGAGGTGACGGCCACCTTGACCTTGGTGCCGTTCAGGTCATACTCGGCCTCCTTGATGGCTTCGACGCCGCGGACGGCCTCAAATTCCACCTTATCCAGAGTCTTGCCGGTGACCACTTCGTACACCGTGCGCAGAGCCGCTTCCATAACGCCGCCGGTTGCGCCGAAGATGTGACTGGCGCCGGAGGCTTCGCCCAGCAGATCGTCCGCGGTCTCATCGGGGAGCTTGTCGAAGATGATACCGGCCTTCTTGATCATGCGCGCCAGCTCACGGGTGGTGAGGGACACATCCACATCGGGCAGGCCGTCGTGACCCAGCTCCGGACGGTTGCACTCGAACTTCTTGGCCGTGCAGGGCATGACGGACACGCAGAAGATGTCCTTGGGGTCAATGCCTGCATGCTCGGCATAGTAGCTCTTCACCAAGGCACCGTACATGCCCTGGGGGGACTTGCAGGTGGACAGGTTGGGGATGAACTCAGGATAGTAGTGCTCGCAGAACTTGATCCAGCCGGGGCTGCAGGAGGTGATCATGGGCAGCGGACCGCCGTTCTTCAAGCGTCCCAACAGCTCGGTGCCTTCCTCCATGATGGTCACGTCGGCGGCGTTATCCACATCGAACACCTTGTCGAAGCCCAACCGACGGCAGGCCGCGATGAGCTTGCCCTCCACGTTGGAGCCCATGGGCATCCCGAAGCACTCGCCGATCTGAACGCGGACGGAGGGCGCGGGAGCGATGACCACATGCTTGGTAGGATCGTTGAGGGCCTTCCAGACCTTCTCGGTGTCGTCCCGCTCGGTGAGAGCACCGGTGGGGCACACCTGGATGCACTGGCCGCAGTTCACGCAGCTGGTGTCGGCGAGGGGCATCTCAAAGGGGCTGGACACATGGGTCTTGTAGCCACGCATGCTGGCGCCAATGACATGGGCATGCTGAACATTTTTGCAAACGGCGATGCAGCGGCGGCACAGAATGCACTTGCTGTTGTCGCGGACCAGGTGGATGGCGGACTCATCGAGATCCGGCTGCATGGGCTCGGCGGGCCGGAACTTGTCGGGGTCGGCGCCGTATTCCTGGGCCAGGGTCTGCAGCTCGCAGTTGGTGGAGCGGACGCAGCCCAAGCAGTCCATCCGGTGGTTGGAGAGCATGAGCTCCAGCGTCATCTTGCGGGAAGCGCGGAGGGCGGGGGTGTTGGTCTGGACCTCCATCCCCTCAGCCACCTGCTGGAGGCAGGCCACGGGGTTGGAGCGGGCGCCCTTCACCTCGACCACGCACATACGGCAGGCGCCGATGGCGTTAACATCCTTCAGGTAGCAGAGGGTAGGGATATGGACCCCGGCCTTCTCCGCCGCCATCAGAACAGTGTAATCGGAAGGGACCTCAACTTCGATCCCGTTGATCTTGACATGAACAGTACTCATGGATTTCCTCCTTATTTCTTGCTGATGGCACCGAAGCGGCAGGTATCCATGCAGGTACCGCACTTGATGCATTTGGCCTGATCAATGACATGGGGCTGCTTTACAGTGCCGGTGATGGCGTTCACGGGGCACTTGCGGGCGCAGGCCGTGCAGCCGCGGCACTTCTCGGGATCAATCTCATAGCGCAGGAGCTTCTTGCACACGCCGGCGGGGCAGCGCTTTTCGACCACGTGAGCCTCGTACTCTTCGCGGAAGAACTTCAGCGTGGAGAGCACGGGGTTGGGGGCCGTCTGACCGAGAGCGCAGAGAGCGTTGGCCTGGATGTACTTGCAGAGCTCCTCCATCTTGTCCAGATCCTCCAGCGTACCGTTGCCGCTGGTGATCTTGTCCAGCATCTCCAGCAAGCGACGGGTGCCGATCCGGCAGGGGACGCACTTGCCGCAGCTCTCGTCCACGGTGAAGTCCAGGTAGAACCGGGCTACGTCCACCATGCAGGTGGAGTCGTCCAGAACGATCATACCGCCGGAACCCATCATGGCGCCGATGCTCTTGAGGTTCTCATAGTCAATGGGCAGATCCAGGAACTTGGCGGGAATACAGCCGCCGGAAGGACCGCCGGTCTGAACAGCCTTGAATTCTCTGCCATTGGGGATGCCGCCGCCGATATCATAGATGATCTGACGGAGGGTGGTGCCAAGAGGCACCTCCACCAGGCCGGTGTTGTTGATTTTGCCGCCCAGAGCGAACACCTTTGTGCCCTTGCTGCCCTCGGTGCCCATGGAGGCGAACCAGTCGGCGCCCTTGAGGATGATCTGGGGGATGTTGGCCAGGGTCTCCACGTTGTTGATGATGGTGGGTTGGCCAAAGAGGCCCTTGTTGGCGGGGAACGGCGGCTTGGTCTTGGGCTCGCCGCGGTTGCCCTCGATGGAGGTCAACAGGGCGGTCTCTTCGCCGCACACGAAGGCGCCGGCGCCCAAACGCACGTCGATGTCGAAATCAAAGCCGGTGCCGAAGATGTCCTTGCCCAGCAGACCATACTCACGGGCCTGCTTGATGGCGATTTGCAGACGATGGACGGCGATGGGGTACTCGGCACGGACGTAGATGTAGCCCTGGTTCGCGTTGATGGCATAGCCCGCGATGCACATGGCTTCCAGAATGGCGTGGGGATCGCCCTCCAGCACGGAACGATCCATGAACGCGCCGGGGTCGCCCTCGTCTGCGTTGCAGACCACGTACTTGTGGGGAGTCTGGTTGACAGCTGCAAACTTCCACTTGAGACCGGTGGGGAAGCCGGCGCCGCCGCGGCCGCGCAGACCGGATTTGGTGATCTCTTCGATGACCTGCTCGCGAGTCATCTCGGTGAGAACCTTGCCAAGGGCGGCATAGCCATCCATGGCGATGTACTCCTCGATATCCTCCGGGTTGATGACGCCGCAGTTACGGAGCGCCACGCGGAGCTGGGGCTTATAGAACTCGATGTCCTTCAGGGTGGGCAGCTCGACGTTCTCCTTGTCGGCATCCCGATGGACCAGACGATCCACAATACGGCCCTTCAGCAGGTGCTCGGAAGCGATCTCAGGCACATCGGAGACCTTCACGCGGGAATAGAAGGTGCCATCGGGATAGATGATCATGACGGGGCCATTTTCGCAAAGGCCGAAACAGCCGGTGCGCACGACCTTGACTTCATCCTGAAGGCCCAGCTTGACGATCTCATTCTCCATGGCTTCGGCGATCTTGGGGCTGTCAGAAGAGGTACAGCCCGTGCCGCCACAGATCATTACATGCGTACGAATCATTCTCTATATCCTCCGTTATTATTCTGCGGCACCGATGGTGTATTCCGTGATGGGCTTCCCGCCAAGGATATGCTCCTTAACGATCCGGGGGACCATGGCAGGCTTCACCTTCACATAGGTGACCCGTTCCTTGTCGCCCTCGAAAACCTCCACGATGGGCTCGAGCCGGCACATGCCGATGCAGCCGGTCTGGGTCACGGAGGCGTTCTCAGCATGTTGCTTGCTGACTTCCTCCACAAAGGCGTTGAGCACGGGGCGGGCGCCGGCGGCGATGCCGCAGGTGGCCATGCCGACGACGATGCGGATATCGCCGTTGTTCTCGCGGAGAGCGACCTTATCCTTCATTTTGTTACGAATCGCTGCAAGTTCCTCAAGACTTTTCATAGTAGTGTTCCTTTCGTAGTTTTTGGTTATGTAGTAAGCTTGCGCTTAAAAACCGTATTGTTCGTTCAGGCTTTCTCTGGCCCATTCCAGGACCTCGAAGCTGTTCAATGGGATCTCATCCCCCAGGGCTTCCCTCATCTCCCGCGTGTCCAGGTGGACCGTTTCCCCGTTGGGCAGCGCATGCTCAAAGAGGAAATCCACATCCGGGCAGCCCTGGATGAGACTAATTAAGGTGGATACCACATCCCCTAAGGGTGTGAAATCCATGTGATTCTTATAGAAGAACGCCGAAATGATCGTTCCGTGATCCTCCGGGCTCATCTCCCTCGTTTTAGAGGAGAGGGTGAGCTCGCCGCCTGTCTGCTCTGCTGCCAGCTTGAACAGCGGGATCCCCATTCCCACCTTCCGGGTCTTGCGGGTGGTGGAGAAGGGATCCATCACCGTGGCGAGGAAGTCCGGAGACATGCCCCGGCCGTTATCCTCGATGGTGATGCGCAGCGTCTCGTTCGTTTCTGCGAGCAGCACCTTGATGAGGCTCGCTTCCGCTGAGACGGAGTTCTGCACAATATCCAGGATGTTCAAAGACAGTTCCTTCATCTTTTTTTCTCCAGCATGGCAAAGAAGGCTTCGCGAATAGTCTCCTCCCCTGCCTCCAGCTCCACGTCCAAGTGCACACAGAAGCTGCCATCGCTGATCTCCCACAGTCGATGGGCGTCCGAAGAGACCAGTATCTTCCTTCCTTCCGCCAGATCCCGTTTGTCCTCGTCATGGACCTCCGCCAGGGTGAACACCGGCTCCTCCGGAAAGGCGCCCAGCATAGCCAGGAGCCCGTTGGCTTCCCGGTCGATATGAGCCGGGTAACAGACCCCGCCCATGGACCGGACCAGCCTTGCCCCTTCCTCGATGGAGAGGGAGGTGGCTGCCGGAAGGAACCAGGGATCGTTGCCGATGGGCACGTCCTGTTCCCCCATGATGATCTGTTCGCCGAAGATGGCGGGCTTGTTCTTGATCCTCATCCGCCGCTCTTCCACCGCCTTGTCGAAGGCAAGGGCCGTTTTGAGCTTGGGGAACAGACACACCATGTGGACGTCCTCCGCCGTGGTCAGCTCCATGCCCGGCACGGGCACGATGCCGTATTCCCGGCAGGCTCCAAAAAAGGCGGGACAGTTCTTCGCCGTGTTATGATCCGTCAGCGCCATGATCCTGAGCCCGTTCAGATATCCCATCCCGGCGATGTTGCAGGGCGTCATATCGTCCTCAGCGCAGGGGGACAGGCAGGAATGGATGTGCAGATCCACAGCAAAGGCGTTCATGAGAGCAGGGCCGCTACCTTGGCACACAGGTCGAAGACCGACAGAGGGGACCGATAGAAGTTGAGATCGTTCCTTTCCGCCGCATCGAGAGCCGCGTCGTCAGGCGTCACGTCCTCGGCGAAGACAACCATGGCTACATCCGTCAATGTGCAGACAGCCGGCACGTTCCGGTTGGACATGATGGTGATCCAGCAGTCGCCGCTCTGGGCATTGCCCATGACCCAGCTCAGCAGATCGCCCGCATAGCCGCCGGTGACCGGCCGATCCTCGGCCTCGTGAACGGGGATGAGCCCCAACGCGTCTCTGATCTCAAACACGGTCATGACTTCTTCTCCATTTCGCTCATCAGATTCTTTAGATGCTCGCGCATGTGGACGATACACTCATCCAGCTTCGCCTCCCCCTTCACCACATCCTCCGCAAAGGCGCGGCAGTTGGGGGCGCCGCAGGAACCACAGTCCAGGGCAGGCAGGCTTTCATGGATGTTCTCGATGTCCGCCATCATACGAATGGACTCGAACCGGCTGACGTTCAGCGCGGAGACGTTGGAGAAGCTGGCCGGTTTCACCGTCAGAATATCCTCCTGCACGTCCACATCTCCTATCTGACGAGGCACGTGATTGAGGCTCACCGGCATATACCGCCGAAGGGTCTGCAACCGGACCTGCGCGATGTAGGGATTTTCCACCGTCAGCACACCGCCGACGCAACCGCCGCTGCAGGCGTCCAGCTCCGCAAACTCCACGCTGGGAAAGTTGCCCATCTCAATGCTGTCCAGCACACGGATGACGTTTTCGATGCCGTCGGCCGCCAGATATCTGTCGTTCATCAGCGCGGAGCCTTCGCCGCCGGAAGACGCCCAGCCCAGACCGATCATGCCGCTTTCGCTGGTGATATTCGGGGTGCCTTGGGGCTTCATGGCATTGAGAAGCTTAAAATAGACCTCGCTGATGGACACCACGTAGTCCACGCAGGGAACATCGTCCTCCTTATCCCCGTTCTTGACCCAGCTGAACTTGGCCGGGCAGGGACTGATGAACACCGTTCGGATATCCTCTTTCTTCAGCTCCGGATGCTTCTTCATCGCCTCCTCCTTGGCCATGCGCCCAGCGAGCTCGATAGGAGGCATCAGGGGCACGATATGGTCGATAAGAGACGGGAAGCGGATGGTGATGAGGCGCACCACCACCGGGCAGGCGGAGCTGATGGCGGGACGGGGAATGTCCTGGCGTTTCATGTAGCGCCGGGTGTATTCCGTGATGATCTCCGCACAGCGGGACACCTCAAACACGTCGTTGAAGCCCATGTCCAAGAGGCCCTGGAGCACGTAGTCTACGTCCGTTACGTTGATGAACTGACCGAAGAGCGACGGAGCCGGAAGGGCGATGAGATACTTGGAGCGGTCCAGATCCTCGAGACTGTCGCAGATGGCTCGCTTGGCATTATAGGGGCAAACGCGGATGCACTCGCCGCAGTCGATGCACTGGATGGCATGGATCACAGCATGCCCGTCACGGATGCGGATAGCTTCCGTAGGGCAGCGCCTCAGACAATGGGTGCAGCCCTTGCATTTATCCAGATCCAGAGAAACGGAGTGCTTATATTCCATGCTTTCCTCTTCCTTACTGATCACCTGTTTTCAAATCCCAGCTCGATGGTCGTCCCCTGGCCTACCACGCTGTCGATGCCGAAGGTGTCGGAGTATCGCTTCATGTTGGGCAGGCCCATACCGGCGCCGAATCCCAGGGCGCGGATATTGTCCGGCGCGGTGGAATAGCCTTCCTGCATGGCCTGTTCCACATCCTTGATGCCGGGGCCGGTGTCCTTCAATACGATCCGGATGGTGGAATCGTCCACATAGATATCGGCGTCGCCGCCATTGGCGTGGATGACCATGTTGATCTCTCCCTCGTACATAGCGATGGAGACCCGACGGATCGTTTCCGGAGAACAGCCCAGCTGCCGCAAAAGGCGCTTCACCTTGACGGACGCTTCACCCGCTGAGGTGAAATTACCGCCGTCTACGGTATAATGCACGTGTAATGGCTCAGCGCTCATGGAGTCACCTGTGGAGTCCGGCCGCATACAGTCTGCCGCTGGCTTCATACATGGTAAGCGCGGTGGACAATACGGCGATGTGGCTGAGGTTAGCAAGCGACACCACCTCCTCCGCAGGCTCCTTGCCCCGAACGAAGAGAATGCAGCTCATGTCCAGCATCAGCGCGGTACGCACGGCCTGGGGATTGTTGAGGCCCGTTAGGAGCAGCGCCTGATCCTCCGCATAGGCGAGGACATCGCTCATCATGTCGCTGGCGAAGGCGGAATCAATATCCGCATCCATCAGCTCCTCTCCTGTTAATACCTTTGCACCGACCAGGTGGGCGACTTCTTCTAATCTCATAGGGATGTTACTCAGCGCGAACCTTGTCGATGATGCCCTTTACATCGGCGGGAACAAGACGCCCATAGACCTGATCGTCGATCATCATGACCGGAGCAAGGCCGCAGCAGCCAAGGCAGCGAGCCGCTTCCAGCGTGAACATGCCGTCGGGCGTGGTGTGGCCGGAGGAAACGCCCAGGAGCTTCACCAGCTCATCCAGAATATCCTGAGAGCCCTTCACGTAGCAGGCCGTTCCGAGGCAAACGCGGATCAGGTGCTTTCCCTTGGGTTCCAGGCTGAACCAGGCATAGAAGGTGGAAACGCCATAGACCTGCTCGAGGGAAACGTCAAGCCCCTCGGCGATCATCGTCTGGACCTCTATGGGCAGATACCCATAGATTTCCTGCGCCTTCTGCATCACAGGCATAAGAGCGCCTTCTTTTCCCTTGTGATCCGCAATGACCTTTTTGAGCTCCGCTTCCTGTTCGGCGGTGCCGGTGAATGGGATCGTGGTCTTCGTACTAGTCATACACTTCCTCCTTGTTCTTATTGTTTCGGTCTTTCCAAGCGACATAAAACAACCGCCTTTTTGCAAAGGCACATTGCTACGAACGTATTTTACCACAAGTAATTCGTCTTGCCAATAGATTAGCATACGCTAACTATTTGAATTGAATGGAAAATTGTGTTCTAAATCATAAAGAAATAATGAAGTTTGACGGATTTGGGGCTTTAAAAATGTCAAATGGTGGAGTATACTATACTTGAATATTATCGAACACAGAAATGAGGAACGTTTATGGCTAAGCGCAAAAAGCTGATTATCACCCGTGAGGGCTATCTCTTTTTGGCCGCGGTAGGGGTCCTGCTCCTGGCGCTCATCATCGTTGCCTTCGCCACGAAGGGATTCGGCGCCTGCAGCGGCGATAGGGCCGTCTCAGCTACGGCGATGCCCTCTGCATCCGCCTACTATCCTGCCCCCACGGCCACGCCGAGGGAGACGCCCGAGCCCAGCGAGACGCCGACGGAAGTGGCGGAAACGCCCGTGGAAGAGACCCCCGATCCCGCCGCCACCGACTCGCCCGCGCCCACTGTGGTCCTTTCCGATGATCCCAACGCCCTGTTGGAGCCCACGGCCGAGATGATCGCCGGAGCTGTTGAGGGCAGGCTGATTAAGAGCGGCGTGAATATGCGGCAAGGCCCCAGCACCAACACCACCAAGGTGGCCACGGGCCTCAAGAGCGGCACCAAGCTGACCGTCTACGCGGAGGATGGGGACTTCTATTTCCTGCTGGTAAACGAGACCAAGAAGTATGGCTATATCGACAAGCGGTTCGTGAAGCTCCTCACCGCGTTAGGTGAGACCTCCACCGGCAGCGATCAGCCCGAAGGCACCGTGCGGGGCACCATCACCTCCAGCAACCTGGCCCTCCGGGAGGGCCCCGGCGTGACCAACAAATCCCTCGGTCAGTATTATGACGGAAAGCTGGTCTACATCTATTACCAGGAAGGCGACTATTACTATGTGCTGGTCGCGGGTACAGACGACGTGAAGGGCTACATGTCCGCCCAGTTCATCAAGGTGGAGGACGGCAAAACCGTACCGCCGAAGGAGTCCTGAACGGATACTATGAATAGGAACGGACCCCTGTCAAAAGGTCGGGGGGGCCGTTTTTTATTCCTCGTCCAATGTGGCCGGCACATTTTTATCCGTGACAGGGCCGGTGAACAGCGGATGATCGTAGCGCAGGCGCATTCGGTCCCAGAGACCGTACTTTTCCGTGTTGGCGATGGCGTGGATCAGCTTCTCCTCCACATCCGGGACCAGGGTGGATAGATGCTTGATGAGGTCCTTGGCCTCCTCTCGCTTGGTGTGCCCCGCCGCGGGGCAGTTGGCCTTCTGCACCGGGTACGCCCGCTGTCGAGCCACGGAGAGGGCGTACTTCTCCGGAAGGAACACCAACGGCCGGATCACCGTCACATCGGAGCGAGAAAGGTAGGTCACCGGCGCAAAGGTGTTCACCCGCCCCTCATACAAAAGGCTCATAAAGAAGGTCTCGATCACATCCTCCCGGTTATGCCCCAGGGCCACCTTATTGCAGTCTCTATCTCTGGCGGCGTTGTTGAGCGCCCCTCGGCGGAGCTTGGCGCACAGCGCACAGGGGCTCTTTTCCTGGCGGATGTTGAAGACCACGTCCCCGATATCTGTTTTGATGAGGGAATAGTCCATGCCGATCCACTCCGCAAAGGCGATGACGGCGGACCAATCCTGTTCCACGATGCCCAGATCCAGGGTAACGGCGCAGACCTCAAACTTCGTTTTGGAAAACCGCTGATACAGCTTCAGAGCCTCCATCAGCAGCAGGGAATCCTTGCCACCCGAAACGCCGATGCAGACCTTGTCTCCATCCTCAAACAAATGATACCGTTCATCCGCCCGGCGAATGCTGCCCAATACCCGTTTCATATCAGTGGTCCTTCCGAATGTGTCCATCAGAGTATACACGTTTCCAAATTGCCTGTAAAGAAAAACTGCAGGATGTTATGAAATTGTCAATTTTTTGGGAATGCAATCATTTTCTGCGGGGACATGGTATACTATGGAAACGAACACAAAAAAGGAGGCAGAGCATGAGGGCATCGAGCGAAAAATCCCATACGCTTGGACCTGTCCTTTTGGTATGCTTCCTCTTTCTTATTCTGGGCGGATGTGCCGCGTTCCTGTTCCTGTATCGGCGTCCCAGAAAGCAGGCGGCTGTCACCCCCACGCCTGTGCCTCAAACCACGCTGACAGCACGAAGCTACGATCAGCGATACACCGAGACGCCGGCCCCCTCCCTGCCCTCTGCCTATCTTTTTACCCCCGGTCCCAGCGTCGAGCCCACATCTGTGCCCGCGGCATCCCCCACCCCGGAGGGGTTGCTGGGCGGGAAGTATGCCTGGCGGTTTTCGGAGGAAGCGATCCTGACCGACCACTCTTATTCCGACAGGTCTATCTCCATTAGCTGGGATATGTATCGGGATGAGCTCAGCTATGCTAAGCCAGTGACCTTCTTTGTGGCCGACGTGCTGATCCAGGACGTTTCCTCTCTTACCACCGCGTTCGCCAAGGGCGCCTACTCGGCGGGAGGCACCACCTCCATGGAGAACATCGCCCGGAACAACAACTGTATCGTGGCCATCTCCGGCGACTTCGCCCGCTGGCACGGGAACGGCCTGATCGTACGCAACGGGGAGGTCTTCCGCAAGCAAAAGTATACTTCCGACCTCTGTGTCCTGTATCAGGACGGGGTGATGGAAACCTATGTGCCGGGCTCTCTTCCCGTGGAGGAAATCATAGGTCGTTCTCCCTGGCAAAGCTGGCATTTTGGGCCGGAGCTGCTGGATGGCAACGGTCAGCCGAAGACAAGATTCAACACCGAAGTCTGGGGACGGAACCCCCGCTCCGTCATTGGATATTATGAGCCGGGCCATTACTGTCTGGTGCTGGTGGACGGACGCCAGGGCAAGTATTCCAGTGGCCTCGACATGGCGGAGCTCAGTCAGCTCATGTATGCTCTGGGCTGCAAGCGCGCCTATAATCTGGACGGGGGCGCCACGGCGCACATGTCCTGGCTCGATACGGTCATCAACTCTCCCAGCAAGGATCGGAAGGTCCATGACGTGATCTGCGTCTGTTTCCCCCAGGGCACATAAGCGATTGTACCATCCTCACTCTTTGTGATATACTGTCATTACTTATTATACTATGGAGGCATTATTATGGAGCTCGCCATTCTGATCCTGTGCGCCGTAGCCGTCGTGATGCTGATCGTGCTACTGATTCTCATAATCCAGCTTCGCCAAGAAGACCGATATGAGGACATATTGGACAAGCTGTCCGATCAGCGACGGGAGCTGAACGACGCGGTCCACTCCGCCCTCAACGGCTTCGGTCAGCTCATGGACAAGGGGCAGGATCGCTTTGCCCGGCAACAAAACGACAACCAGCAAAGCTTCCAGCAAGCCATGGAGCTGCGGCTGGACGCCTTTGAAAAGGCCAATCAGGAACGGCTGAACTCCTTTGAAAAGGCCAACGTGGAGCGACTCGACGGCATCTGCACCACCCTTGACAAGCGCCTCTCCGCCTTGCAGGAGGACAATGGCAAGCAGCTGGGACAAATTCGGGAGGTGGTGGGCGAAAAGCTCCAATCCACCTTGGAGAATCGGATCAGCAAGAGCTTCGAAATGGTGTCCAAGCAGCTGGAAGCCGTATATAAAGGCTTGGGTGAAATGCAGCAGGTGGCAGCCGGGGTCACAGATTTGAAGAAGGTCCTTTCCAACGTGAAGACCAGGGGGATCCTGGGCGAGATACAGCTTGGCGCCATCCTGGAGGAGATCCTGTCCCCCGAGCAATACGATACCAACGTGGCCACCCGTCCGGGCAGCACCGAGCGGGTAGAATACGCCGTCAAGCTTCCCGGCACCGGCGAATCCCCCGTGTATCTACCCATCGACGCCAAGTTCCCCGGCGACACATACGCTGCTCTCATGGACGCCTATGATGCCGGAGACCCCAACGCCATCGCCGCCGCGGCCACCGCCCTAACCACCCGTCTCAAGCAGGAGGCCAAGGACGTGTCCTCCAAGTATATCGCGCCGCCGGCCACCACGGATTTCGCCATCCTCTTCCTGCCCTTTGAGGGGCTGTATGCGGAGTGTGTAAACCGAGGCATGGTGGAGGAGCTGCAGAAGCGATACAAGGTCAACCTGGCCGGGCCTTCCACCATGGCCGCCTTGCTCAACAGTCTGCAGATGGGCTTTAGGACCTTGGCCATTGAGAAGCGGTCCAGCGAGGTGTGGGAGATCCTTCGCTCCGTGCGCACGGAGTTTGATAAGTTCGGCGACGTGCTGGAGGCCTCTCAGCGGCATTTGCAGCAGGTATCGGGGGACCTGGACCAGCTGGTGGGCGTCAGAACGAGGCAGATACAAAGCCGCCTCAAGAATGTGGAAAAGCTGGAGGACGGCCAATAAGGCCGTCCTCTTTTTATCCTCATACCCAAGGCATTTTCAGTGTGAAGGATTCGCTCTTTTCGTCCATCTCGTATCGGTTTTCCTTGTGAGACGGATCGTCCAGCCAGTCATAATCGTCCAGGTACGGCGAATAATTCACGCAGTGGATCTCATGGCTCTGCTCGTCGAATTGCATGAGCCTTAGATACCCTCCGCCGCCCTCCTTCCCCGCGGCCTGGTAGTTCATCATGATCTCATAGACCGTCCGTTCCTTCACCCCATCCCCGTCGTCGTCAAAGGCGTCTTCCAGAGTGTAGAGGCCGTAACGGTGGCCGCATAAGACTAAATATACGTTGGGGCACTTCGCCACCACCTCAGCCCGAAGCTGTTCCCCTGCCTCTGACAGGGTCCCCTCCGTGGTGATGAAGTCGTGCAAACACAGAATGCCCACCCGATCCGGGTACTTCTCGAAGCTCTTTACCATGAATTGGATGGCCTTTTTATCTGGGGAATAGCTCATATACACAAAGATATAGTTTCGCCCGCAGATCGTCACCAGGTCGTAATGGCCCCGATTGTTTTCGAAGCTCTCGCCATAGCAGGTCTGCCGGTCATACTGCTTCTCGCCGAAGTTTTCCCCATACTCTTTGTATCCGCCTTTTTTGGGGTCCATATCATGATTCCCGGCGAGAACGCCCGTTGGTATGTCGCCCAGCAGGTCCATAGCTGCCCGTGCGATCCTCCAGTTTTCCGGATCGTTGTTCACATGGACCAGGTCGCCAGTGTGCACTACGTACACAAGATTCATCTCTTGGGCGTGATCCCGCAGAAAGCCGGTCATGCTGGGATATATCTCAGCGGAAAGGCCGTTGGTTTGATAGTTGGCGTAATGCTGGGTGTCGCTGAGCCAGGCCACGGTCTCTATGCCTTCCCCCGCCGTATACCGTTCCTGAGGGGGCGGGGTGTCCATAGGTGCCGACGCTGGTTCCACGGTCGGCTCGGGTGTGGGTGCTTCGGTGACCGTTGGAACGAACAGGTCCTCATCGGATGGATAGGGTTCGGGCGTTCCCTCCGGCTCCGCTGAGGGCGTCGGAGACAGCACCGCGATATCCACATGTACGCTCTTAGCTGCCGTTGCGATAGGCCGAGCATCCGCGCCTTTGACCGTTTCCCTGCATCCCATGAGAAGCAGGGTTGACAGGAGTATGATCGCTACCTTTTTCATGGTGCTATCGTATCACACTCTCCCGGAAAAGCCAATCTGTGTTCACGGGATGTTAACAGAGAAAATGCGTTCCTGTTGCAGTTTGCACATACTCCTGCCCCATTTGTCCGATATGCTTGACCCATCCCAAGAGGAAAGGAGGCAAGCGCACCGCAACCTATTTGCTATGAATACAGCGATCGGGCTCCTGCCTTGCCCCTGGTTGGTACGTACAGCCGGAAAACAGGCAGCCTACCAGTTCTCCGCCAGACTCCCCGCCCATGAGGAGCAGTACGGCGGCCATCATAGTGAACGCGCCGGTTCCCCCTCCTTGCTTTCCGGCGCGTTCTTTGGTATTATTTTGGTATGAAACTGTATCTGCTTTCCTGCCAGAACATACAATGGTACTCCGAGCGCATCCTGCCGCTCCTTCCCAAGCGGCGGCGGGATTCCTACGCCCGCTCCGGTTCAAAGCTGGCGCTGGGCGCGGGGCTGCTGCTTGCTGCTAAGCTGGACATTCATGCCGATAAAGATTTGCGATTCGGCCCCCAGGGAAAGCCTATAGCAGCCGCCGGAAAGCCGGAATTCAGTCTGTCCCACAGCGGGGACTACGTCCTGTTGGGGGTCAGCGATCGACTCATCGGCGTGGATATGGAGCAGAAGGGGCGGCGCGTGTCTGACGCCCTACGGAATAGAGTCTGCCTGCCCTTGGAAAAGGATCTGGATCCCTTGCAGGTCTTCACCCGGAAGGAATGCGCCATGAAGCTGACCGGCCTTGGGTTCACTCTGCCGCTCCAACAGATAGACACCACGCTCCCTTACGCATGGGACGGCGTGACATATCATTTCTTTACGACAGAGCAGGATGGGTACCTCATCTCGGTCCTGACTGCGGAGGAAGCGCTGCCCCCGATTCAGCTCTTGACAATCGAGGAGCTGTTGTAGGTCGCTCGAACAAATCGCTTCATCCGTGCAGCCGCTTCCATCAGGAGAGAGACGTCCTTCGTATACGCCATGCGCACAAACCCGGGGCAGCAGAAGGCACTGCCGGGGGTCAGGGCTACGCCCTCACGGGATAGCAGCTTTTGGCAGAAAAGCACATCGTCATCCCATGTTGACACATCCAGCCACAGATAGAACGCCCCGGCATTCCGTTTGACATGCCAGCGGTCGATCTCAGCCAAGGCCTCACAGAGCGTATCGCGTCGGTGGCGGAAAACAGCTTGCACATCTTTTTCATAGCCGTCATCCAGGGAGAGAACCGCCAGGGCCGCCTGTTCTGAAAGGGAGCAGGGACAGCCCAGGGCGTGACTGAGATACCCACCCATGACCCCGGCCACAGCGGCGGGCGCCACGGCATACCCCAGACGCAGCCCCGCCATGGCAAAGGCCTTGGACGCGCTGTTCACCAGAATCAAGCGATCCCGGATGGAGGAGAACTCATAGAGGCTCACGAAGGCCTCGTCATAGATAAAGGAGCTGTACACCTCGTCTGCGATTAAATAGAGGTCATGCTCGATACATGCGTCGACGATCTGTCTCAACGACTCCCGGTTATATACCGCTCCCGTGGGATTGACCGGATTGTTCAGCAATATGGCCTTGGTTTGCCTCGTGATATGTTTTTCTATAACCTCCCCCGATACGATATAGTCGTTCTTCGAATCGCCGAGGACGATGATGGGCTCCCCGACCGCAAGCCGAACCATCTCGGGATAGCTGGTATAGCAGGGCGCCGGCAGGATCACCTCGTCCCCTGGGCCGCAAATACAGGCGATGGCTGCGTTCAGGAGGGGCTTTGCCCCGGCGGAGATCAGCACCTCCCCTTCCCCCCAACCCATGCGGACACGGACCGTCGCCTTCACCTCGGGGGAACCAGTGGCCGGCACATAGCCGGTCTTATCCCCTTCCAACGCCTTTCGTATCGCATCCTTGCCCGCTTTTGGCATGGGCAGGTCCACCTGCCCCGCCGTCAGATTGATGATATCCCTGCCAGCGGCGGCCAGGGCCCGTGCCTGCTGATCGAGGCTCATGGTCACGGAGGGCCGCACCTTTCTATATATAGGCTTCATCGTTTTTGCTCCAGTCTTTCGATCAACACATTGGCCGTTACGTCGCCCGCCACATTCAGCGAGGTATAGGCCATGTCGAGCAGGCGATATATGCCTGCGTACATGCCCAGGAACAGCTCCACATGCTCTATCCCCAACATCCCCAAATAGGTGGCCCCCAGCACGATGCCTCCGCCGGGGATGCCAGGCGCGCCCATGTTCAGGATAAGAGAAAAGAGGAGCATCATGCACAGCGATATAAAGGAGACCGTCTGCCCCGTCATCTGCATGACGAAGAGGCCCAGCAGGCAGAAGGACACCGCCCCGCCGCACATATGGACCGTACATCCAAGGGGCGCCACGACGCCGGTGATCCGTTCCGACGTATGAAACTCCTCCCGGCAGGTGCGCATGGTCTCCGGCAAAGTGGCAGCCGACGAGCAGGTGGATAGAGCCGTCAGAAACACGCGGCCGGTCCGTTGAAAATACTGTCCTGGGGTCACGTTGCAGATGATCCGCAACGGCAGGATCATCACCAGTCCCAGGACCAAGAGGCAGCCGCCGTATGCCCAGGCAATGTAGACGCCGGAGGACTTGAGCGCTTCCCAGCCAAAGCTGCCGGTGCACCTTGCCATGAGGGAGAACACGCCCAAAGGTGTCAACATCATAAGCACAGAAAGGAGCTTTGAAAAGAAGCTTTCCGCAGCCGCCGTCCCCTTGTACAGCGCTTCCCACCTTCTTCCGCTTGCCAGCAGACCAAGGAGGAAGGCCAGCAGAATGGCCGGAAAATACAGGGACGTGACGCTGGTCGGGGAGAATGTGTTTTTCAGGATGCTGCCAAGGGAGACCGCTGTCCTCTCCCCTTGCCAGGCCGCCTCGTCCAGAAGGGAAAAACCCCTGCCCGGCGTCAAAATGCCATAGAGAAAGGCGCACAGCAGGAAGGAAGCGGTGAACATCAGCACAAACAGGCCAAGGGTCCGAACCAGTATCCCGGCCGCCCTTTGGCCGCCTCCCATGGCTGCACGGAACACGGAAAGGATCAGGACCGGAAGGGCCAAATATTTGAGGGCCGTCACATATGCGCTACCCATGAAGGAAAGCTTCTCCGCCCAGTCAGGTCGAACGAAACCCAACGCCGCTCCCAGAAAAAAGCAGAGCAGCGTTGTAAGCGACACGATCCGATCCCTGACCTTCACGTCTTCGACCTCCGGGCGTACAAGTTATTGGTATTGTACTCCCAAATTAGCAACTGTTCAAGCTAAATATACTTTTTCAGCCGCTCCAATGCCCCTTTTTCCAGTCGGGATACCTGGGCCTGAGAGATGCCGATCTCCCGGCTCACCTCCATCTGGGTCTTCATCTGGAAGTATCGGAGCTTCACGATCTTCTGCTCCCGCTCGTTGAGATGTCCGATCCCCTCCTCCAAAGCGATGCTGTCCAGCCATTTCCCCTCCCCCGAGGACTCGTCACGGATCTGGTCGATCACATACAGGGCGTCCCCATCCTCGTGGAAGACGGGCTCAAAGAGGGACACAGGGTCCACCACCGCATCGAGGGCATACACCACCTCCGCTTCCGTCAGGTTCATCTCCTTGGCGATCTCACCCACCGTAGGCTCCCGGTTGAGTTCGTCCGTGAGCCGCTTCTTCACCTGCATGGCCTTTCCTGCCATATCCCGCAGGGAGCGAGACACCCGCAGGGCCGTGTAGTCTCGCAAAAACCGCCGTATCTCCCCGATGATCATGGGCACCGCATAGGTGGAGAAGCGCACGTTCTGGGAGATGTCAAAGTTGTCTATGGCCTTCATGAGGCCGATGCACCCCACCTGAAAGAGATCGTCCGCCTGCTCGGAGCGGTTGGAGAACCGTTGGATCACCGACAGCACCAACCGGAGATTACCCGTCACCAGTTTATCCCGGGCGGCCTTGTCTCCCGCCTTGGCCTGCTCCAATAATTGCCGCATCTCCCCCTGTCCCAACGTTGGCAGCGTAGACGTGTCCACGCCGCAGATCACCACTTTATTCAAACCTCATTTCCTTTCTTCCTGCAACTCCCCCTTTACGTTCAGGATGACCCGAACGAGGCTCGTTCAATCATGCAGTTGCAAGAAGATCGGGACCTGTGCTATACTCTGTGTCGATGAATCGCGAAAAAGAGAAAAAGCGCCGTCGGCGCATGCTATATGAGACCATCCGGACCACCGTCGCCACGCTATTGCTGCTGGCGGTGAGTCTGCTTACCTTCGCCTGGTTCCATCACGCTCGTCCCAAACAGCGTGTGAGCGCCGGCCTCGTCACCGCGACGCCCACTCCCGCTGCCGTCGTCCAGGCCCTTGATCAGGACGCCTTGACCGCCCCGGCCACCCCCGCCCCCTCGGATGTGCCGGTGATCACGCCGGAGCCGACGCCAGTGTATGTGCCCTGGATTGAAAAGTTTGCCGACCAGTTCACCGAATCCATTATTTCCGACGAGAATGGGTATTCCAGCCCCGACCTGGCCGCTCACATCAGCAGAGTCCAATACGGAAAGGCGCAAACGGCCATATACTATGTAGCTGATATCTATCTCACGGACGTATTCCAAATTGAGACGGTCCTCGCCAACGATAAATATGGAAAAGGACTTCGGGAAAGCGTAAAGGACATGGGCACACGCAGCGGTGCCCTTTTGGCCATGACCGGGGATACCTACGGCAATCAGGACACAGGCATCGTCATTCGCAACGGCATCGTCCACCGACAGGAGAAGAGCGAGTTTGACGTGTGTGTGCTCTATTACGACGGAAGCATGCGCACCTTCTCCCCGGAAGCCTTTTCCCTGGAACAGGCCATCGCGGACGGCGCGTACCAGGCCTGGACCTTTGGCCCGCTGCTGCTGGACGAGGAGGGGCATCCCATCCCTGACGCGCAGCTGAACACCAGCAAGAACATCCGCCGGGCCAACCCCCGGGCAGGCATCGGCTACTACGAACCGGGCCACTACTGCTTTGTGGTGGTGGACGGGCGGACCGACGACGCTTCCGGCCTCACGTTGGAGCAGTTCTCCCGGCTGTTCGCCGACCTGGGCTGCAAGGCTGCTTACAATTTGGATGGAGGCCGTTCCGCGGAGATGTGCTTCAGCGGCAGCATCCTCAACGACCCCTACAAGGGCGGCCGCTCCGTCAGCGACTGTCTGATTATTCGAGAGACCTTCGGAAAGGAACCGTAAATGCGCCTGTTCGTGAAAGCTTTACAATCTGTCCTCATCGTGCTTTCCCTCATGATGATGATCTTCCTGGTGCTGGATGGGTTCAATCCCACCATGAACTTTTTGAGAAACGGCATCACCAAGGGGCTGCTGTGGGCCTTCTCGCTGCTGTCCCTGGGAAACGGGCTGCTCGTCATGGCCTCCGTCATCAACGGTCGGTTCCGCACGGGCAAGAAAAAGCATAAGCGTACCGTGCGCGGCGAAGAATAGCTCCATGGCATCCCTTCTCTTCTCCATCCTTATGGGCGCCCTCATCGGCTATGGCACCAACACCCTGGCGGTGGAGATGCTTTTTCGTCCCTTTGCGCCAAAGTATATTGGAAAATGGAGGCTGCCCTTCACTCCCGGCCTCATTCCGAAAGAGCAGGGGCGCATCGCAGAGAGTCTGGGCGCGGTCATCGAAACGGAGCTGTTCTCCCCCGAAGTCGTCTCGGACGCTTTGAACACGCCCGAAGCTAACGCGGCCATTGCCGGTTGGCTGGACCGGCTCTTTGACACGGCAACCGCGTCGGACAGAACGCCCCGGGAGCTGCTCATAGAGACCTTCGGCGCGGACAATTACATTCAAAAGCGGGAGGACCTGTCTTCATTCCTATGCGCTTTTCTGGTGAAGAAGGCTACGGAAGCGAAGCTGGGAGAATCCTTTGCCCGCCAGCTCTCCCACCGAACCGACGCCATCCTCCCCTTCCTGCCCAGCGGAAGCCTGGAGGACGTGTACGCCGGCACCCTGGGCAAGCTCATCGACCGGGAGCTTGAAAAAAGTCTGCCGCAGATCGTGCAAAACTACGTATATGCGGAGGCCGGCGCCTTCCTGGGCTCACCCCTCTCTGCCACCATGCAAAAGCATGAGCAGGAGATTCCCCGGCTAAAAAGCACCCTCATGGGCCTCATCCAAGCGGCGATTCTGGGGGCGGTCCCTCAGCTTCTCTCCTCCGGTGAGATCAAACGGCTGGTGATCCAGCGCATCAACTCCCTGGACCCCAGGGAGCTCAATCGGCTTCTCAAAGGGCTCATGAAAAAGGAGCTCGCCGCCATCGAATGGCTGGGAGCTCTTCTGGGCGGTATCCTGGGCGCCGTGACATATTTTGCCGGGAGAGTGTTTTAGCTTATGGGCATTTCCTACGTTTCGGGCAGCGACAAGTTCAATTACCGGGTGTGCGCCGTCATCATTTCTGACGGGAAGCTCCTCGCTATGCACGACGAGCGGTCCCCCTACTACTATTTGCCCGGCGGCCGGGTGAAGTTGGGCGAGACCGCGGAACTGGCCATTTTGCGGGAGGTCCGGGAGGAGCTGGGCATCATCCCCGCCATCGTCCGCCCCCTGTGGCTCAATCAGGCCTTTTTCACAGAGGACGTGGACCACCTTAACTACCACGAGCTCTGCGTCTACTTTCTGCTGGATTTCTCCCAAACGGACCTGCTAAAAAAGGGCGAACGGTTCACCCTTCACGAACATGATCACACGCACGTTTTTGAATGGCTCCTCTTCGAACGCCTGGCCTTACCCCATCTTCCTGAAAACCGCCATCTTCGACCTCCCGGACCACTTCACCCTCAGGACAGAATACGAGTAAAACAAAAGCCCTTCGCAACATTGGCAGCGAAGGGCTCTTTGATTCGTGTCAAATATTCTGTGTCTGGAAAAAGTAACTCAGGGTATCCACAAGATCTCCTCTGTCAAACAGTTCTCTGATCTGCGTCTTATTGAGCCAGACAGTCTGCGTAACCTCTTTTGTGGTCGCAGAGGTCAGATCTACAGGACCATCATACCGAAACAGCCACACATCCAAAATATCGGAGAATTTGACCCCGTCCACCACTCTGCCAACCACAGAATCGATCAATTTCCCATCTTGAGGGGACAAAGTCAAGCCTACCTCTTCCTGCGTCTCCCGAAGTGCACCAGTCAAACTGTCCTCCCCTTTGAGAACCGAGCCGCCCACACATTCCCATTTGAGCGGGTGCATGGGCCTGTCGGCGCTTCGCTGAGAGATAAGATATTCCCCTCGACTATTCTTGATCCAAACATGAACGACAAGATGAAAATATCCTTGGGGGATATCCTGCCCACGAACGTGATCGCGTCCTGTCAATTCACGCTTTTCATTGTACAAATCCCATATTTCCATACTGTAGAGCAAAATATCAAAACAGGTAAGGTTATCGCGTTTCCTTTCGTATATCGGCGGTGTCCTAGACCGCCCGGGGCAGCCAATCCGCGGTGACGTAATCGAAGGGGATGACCAGCTCCTGTATCTTGTCTTGGGGGCCGAGGCGTAGGATATCCGGCGGCAGATAGTCCCGGCCCACCTCTCGGAGGCTCAGGACGCTGTCGTGGATCCAGCCCACGGCCTGACCGTCGCAGTACAGGCACCAGCAGCCGAATATCTTTTTTGCCTCTACCCGCAGGTCCTTCAGGTGATCCAGCCACTCCCGGACGATGCTCTCCTCTTCGCAGGGCATGTTTTCATCTCCCATGCTACAGGATATCCGTCACATGCTTGAAGAGTATGGCGGTGGTCAGGGCGCCCACGCCGCCCTTGAAGGGGCATAGGTTCTCCACGATAGGAGTTATTTCGTCTTCTATAGCGTCGCCGCCCACGTTGATGAGGGTCTGGCCGGGGCGGACGCAGTCCTTGCCTACAAGCCCCTCTTTGCCGGAAGCGCAGACCAGGATATCCGCCTGACGGCATAGGGCGGGCAGGCCCTGGGTCTTGCTGTGGCAGATGGTCACCGTGGCGTCCCGGTCGATGAGGAGCATGGCAAGAGGCCGTCCCACGGTCATGGACCGGCTCAGGATCACCGCGTGCCGACCCGAGATGGGCACCCCGTAGTATTCGAGAAGCCGCACACAGGACTCCGCCGTGCAGGGCGTGTTCCGGGGAAAGTTCCCCTTCAGCCCGCCCACGTAGAGGGTGTGGTGGCTGTTGGGGTCCCTGCCGTCCACGTCCAGCTCCTCGGGGATCACCACGGGCAGCTTCGTCTTACTGAGGACGATCATGCCTCCCAGCTCCTTCTCCGGCAGCGCCCATCCCTCGGCCAGGGGATGGGCGATGACCGGGATGCCGTGGGCTTCGCCGGCTCGCTGGATGCTTCGTAGATACCAACCCGCAGGCACGTCCTCCGGATCATAGAGGGCGAACAGGCCCGGCACAGTCGCGGCGGCGCTGATCCGCTGGTCAATTTGAGCATAGAGCTGCTGGGCAGGCTCCTTTCCCGTGAGCAGCATCAGCTTTCCTCCTCCAGGAGGCAAACCTCCCTGAAGTAGGGCAACGCCTCCACCATGCGGCAGAAATCATGCCACTCGGTCAGCTTATGGTCCTTACGGGAATAGTACATGTGCAGCAGCACCTCATAGTTCATCTGCACCGTGGCCCGCATGCAGTACCCCTCGGGGAGCAGCTCGATGAGGGCTCGCCAATACTTCTTCTCCTTGGTGGCGTTGAAGTCCGTTCGCAGCCGCTCGCAGGCGGAAATCACGGCGTTCAAGGCCTCCTGAGCGTAGGGGATCTCGTCGATGCCGTCGCAGGCGAAGTCTGCTGCCGTGAAGGTCTTGGAATGGATCTTGTGCATCTTGGAGCAGGAGTTGCGGACCGTGCCCACCTTGTAGGTGTCGAACTCGAACCACCAGGGCTGCATGGCGGTGATGTCCATGGAGACGTTGATCATCCGAAGATACTTCCGGTGGTCGCTCCCCGCCTTGCGGAGCCGCTTCATGAGATCCAGGTCGTTGGGGCCGATATTGGCGACCTCCTCCCCGTTCTCGTAGGTGATGGTGCTGTCGCTCTTCTTCCAGCTGTTCAGGGGGTTGCGCATGCCCCGGAGGGCGGCGGCAAAGCCGGTGACGGAAATGTTTTCGATGGTGATCATTGTATTCCCCCCATTTTTCGATAATCAAAGCATGTTGGCCCGAAGATCCTCCGCGGTCAGCGGCGAAAGAAGCCCCAGCGGCACGTCGAACGCAGTGAAGCAGCCTGTCCGCCCCTGCTCATGGAGCCGATAACAGGCACGGCCGAAAGCGGTCATGACGGCGCCGGTAAACATGGGGTTGGAGTCCAGTTCCAGCTTGAATTCCATCAGGGAGCTGTATTGCCGTTCCTCCCCCAGCTGGCCGCTGCGGATCACGAAGCCGCCGTGAGGCATGGCGGTGTGCTCCTCTGCCATCTCGTCGGCGGAGATGAAGTTTACCGTGGTATCGTAGGCGTCGAAATAGTTGGGCATGGTGATGATCTCCCGGGCCACCCGCTGAGGGTCGGCTCCCTCCTTCAGCACCACGTAGACCTCCCGGGTATGCTTCTCCCGAGCCGTAAAACCGCTTTCGCCTTTGCGCACCGCGTTCACGGTTTTCTGCACGGGGATGGTGTATTGCCGGGCGTCAGCCACGCCCTTGATGCGGCGCACGGCGTCGGAATGACCCTGGCTGACCCCGGGGCCCCAGAAGGTGTCTCCCGTGCCGTCCGGCAGAATGGCGGTGCCCAGCAGACGCATGAGGGAAAAGAGGCCAGGATCCCAGCCGGTGCTGATGATGGCCACGGTCTTGCCCGCCTTCGTTGCCCTGTCCACGTTGGCACAGTGCTCCGGGATGCGGGCGTGGGTGTCAAAGGTGTCCACCACACAATACCTTTGGGCCAGCTCCGGCGTCTGCATGGGCAGGTCCGTGGCGCTGCCGCCGCAGAGGAGCAGCACATCCACCTCCGCCGCCCCCTCTGCCAGCGTGGAAATGGGATACATCGGCGTGTTCTTCCGGAGGGGATGGACCGTTTCGGGGGCGCGGCGGGTGTAAATCCCGGTCAATACCATATCTTCACTTTGTAAAACGGCGGCCTCCGCTCCCCGTCCCACATTGCCGTATCCAACGATGCCGATTCGGATCATGCCAGTACCTCTTCCCTTACAGTTTCCTGCAACAGTATATTATTTTATGGAGACAAAGTCAATCATCGTCTTGCCCTCGGCCAGGATCGGCATCATAAAGGGGGCATTGGCCGTGACACGTCCATCCCCCGTCAGAGAAATGGGCGATCCCAAGTACGTGGGCTCCGGCCGAAATGCTACGAACAGCACATCCTTCATTCGTGCCAGGACCTCCCTGGGCCAATACTGCATCATCCGCGGGCGGGCGCCCCGGTCAGCCTCAACCCCATATACCTCCATATCCATCCGGTCCGCCAAATATACGGCCCGGTACAGATGATATCGCTGGGTGACCACCACGCAGCTGGTCGCGCCATAGATGCTGGCCGCCCGATACATGGTCTCATAGGTGGAAAAGCCGGCGTGATCGAGAAAGATGTCCTCCTCCCGGACGCCCGCCTTCAGGGCGTAATCCTTCATGACGGTGACCTCGTCATAGTCCACGGTGCCATGATCTCCGGAGAGCAGGAGCCGATCGGACACACCGGCCCGATAGAGGTCGATGGCGGTGTCCAGCCGATCCCTCAGCACCGCGCAGGGCGTCCCATCCTCATAGACCCTGGCCCCTGGAACGATGATGCAGTCCACAGCCCCCTCGGACAGTGCATTGGGCCCAACGATCCGTTTCTTAGCCATACGGATGACGCTGATGTTGGCAAGGCCGCAGAAGAGACCGCCCGCCAGACACATCCATACGATTATTTCGATCAGCTTTCTTTTCATGGTCTTCGCCTCCTTCTGATAGGCGAAGCATACCATCCACATGCGGACGAAATGCGTCATAGATTCGTTCAAAATGCGGAATGAGTATGAATAAAAAAGAAACACCGCCTGGCGGCGGTTCAGTGCAAAATCCCCTCCATGTCCTCCGGCAAGGGTGAGAGAAGCTCAATCTGTTCCCCCGTTATGGGATGCTGAAAGACCAGCCGATGGGAATGGAGGGCCGGTCGGTCGATGGTGTCCGAACGCGTTCCATACAGCCAGTCCCCCGTGAGAGGAAAGCCAAGATAAGCCATGTGGACCCGAAGCTGATGGGTCCGCCCGGTTTGGGGCAGCAGCCGCAGGAGCGTCCGGCCATGGCTCGTGGACAAGGTCTCATAGGCTGTGAAGCTTCTGGCTCCATCCTCACGAACACAGTGCCGGTAGGAGGACCCATCTGCCCGACCGATGGGCGCGTCTATTGAACCGAAGTCGGGCGTCACGGTCCCCTCCGCCACGGCCAGATATTCCCGATAAAACGATTCCGTATGCTGCCGTCGCTTCATGAGCTCATGGACGTAGCCGCTTTTGGCCACCAGCAAAAGGCCGGTGGTCCCCTTATCGAGGCGACTCACAAAATGAGGATATGTTCCTTCCGGCAGATAGGCAAGGAGCCCCTGCTCCAGATTCCGTTCCTCGGGGTCCTTGGTGGGATGTACAGGCACATGAGCCGGCTTATCTATCACCAGCAGGTCCTCATCCTCATAGGCAATGGACAAGTCCATTTCCATGGGGCCGAGATGTCGGGGCGGTTCCCTGTCCCCCACGTCCGCCGTGACCAGGTCTCCCGCCTGCACGACGAAGGTGGAGTACACCCTGCGTCCATTCACGCAAATGCCCGACTCCCGCCGCTTCAGGCGGGAAAGAAGCCCATGGGATACCTGCAGCTTGTTGAGCAGGATAAACTCCACTCGCTTCCCCGCGTCCGCTTCGGTAACGCGGTAGGTCAGTGTACGCATGCTTCCAGGGCCATGAGCAGCTCGTCGATGAGCTTCAGCTTCTTCTCCGGAGCCATGAAGGAAGCTTTGACGCTGTTGATGTTGCAGCGGATGATGTCCCGCACCGTAAGCCCCATGTGCTCGATACAGCGATCATATTCCTTGTCCAGGTCAATGTCGGACAGGATCATGTTGTCCGTGTTGATGGTGCACTGTACGCCCATATCCATAAGTCGTTTAAGGGGATGCGCCTCATAGGAAGGTCGGGTGCTGCACTGGATATTGCTGGTGGGACAGATCTCCAAGGTGACCCCGTCCCGTATGGCCCGCGCACACAGCTCCCTGTCCTCAAAGATGTGGTGCCCGTGGCCGATGCGCCCGGTGCCGAAGTTCAGCGCGTCCCGCACGGTCTCGGGTCCCTGGCTGTCCCCGGCGTGGCAGGTGAAGGGCACATTCAGTTCTTTTGCCAGGTCAAACACCGGCCTGAAGCCGGAAAGGGGCGTCAGCCCCTCCGCCCCGGCAAGGTCGATCCCCACCACGCCCTCATGGAGCGCTCGAGCGGCCTCCCGGACCGTTAGCAGATTCGCCTCCATATTGAGGCGATAGTCGCCTACGCACATGGCACACAGGATCACGCCGATGTCGATGGAAGGATAGTCCCCCATGCCGCGCTTCACGCCCGCAAGGACCGCCTCCACGGCGTCCCGCTGGGTCAGGTTCTTTCGCAGATGAAGCTGCGGGGCGAAGCGGATCTCCGCGTACCGAAGGCCCTGCCCGGCCAACAGCTGGACCAGCTCATAGGCCGTGCGCTCCAGAGCCGCCCGATCCTGCAAGATCTGGAGAGGCATCTCAAAGCGCTTCAGATACTCGTTGACGCTGCGGCAGTCCGCCGTGACCACAATGAAGTGGCGAAAAGCCTCCAGGGTATCGGCCGGCAAGGCGATACCCCGCTCCGCCGCCATCTCCCAGGCGCTCTCGGGCAGCATGGACCCATCCAGGTGCAGATGCAGATCTATCTTGGGAAAATCATATTTGCTCATTGGTCACGCTCCTGATCAGTTTTTTTGTATTGTATCATATCATGCGTCCATGCGCCACGTTTTTTCTTTCCTTGACAGGGAAAGCCCGCCGGGTATAGTATGTTGACGAAAGAAAGAGCTTTCTCCATACTTTTAGGAAAGGAAGAATCCTATGCATTGTGTTCATTGCGGCGCGGAGATCCCTGACTTCGCAAAATTCTGCACGGTCTGTGGCAAGCCCCAAACCGCCCCGGAGCAGCCTATCGAGGCGGCTGTGGAGGGCGAACAGCCCATTTTCGCTGGGGAAACCGATCAGCCCATCAACGAAACATATACGACGCCCGAAAACGCTTCCGCAGGTTACAAGGCCGCCAGCGCACAGCTGCCGGCCTCCTATTCCAACCCTAACTACTCATCACAAACGCAATCCAGCGGCAGCACTTCCACGGCATCTGACACCAACCTTCTTGCCATCATAGGCTTCGTCTGCTCATTGGTCTTCTTGCCCGTGGGCCTCGGTGTCCTGACAGCCATCGCCGGCCTGGTCCTCAGCATCATGGGCATGAGCGCCGCCAAGAAGCTGCCGGAGAACAAGGGCCACGGCCTGGCCCTTGCGGGTACCATCATCAGCGCCATCCGCATCGCGCTGATCCTCATCGGTCTCTTTGCCCTTATCGCTCTCATGTTCCGCGGTGTGGGACATGTTGGCCATGAGATCATCGCCAACTGGCAGGATTACGTCCCCTACAGCTACTGAGCAGAGCATGCAGAAAAAAAGCCCTCATGGGGCTTTTTTGTTTTCTTCGATCTTCTGTTTCGTATCGGACAGCATCTGTTCCCGGAGTTTGGTGAGATAGGGTGAAAAGGCCGCCTGCTCGAAGCCGTAGGTCATATTCAGCTCATATTCCCGAGGAATCCAGGTGGAAAGGGGCGCCTCATTATGCTGCAACACCGCCTCCATCTTGTCGAGGGCTTTATAGATCCTTGCTTCCTGGGTCTTGAGGGCTTCCATCTCGGTGTAAAGATCGTGCATCCGGGTGGCGTAGGGCTCCGGCAGGGACCGGACCCAGCTGAAGAGCAGCTGCTCCTCCCGCTGTTCATCGGCGTCCGTCTTCAGGAACGTGGGGATATCTCCCGTGAAGCACTCGCCAAGATCATGGATGAGACACATCTCCATAACCTTGTTCATATCCGCCTCCGGGAACTCGTCCCGCAGGAAGAAAGCCATCAATGTTATGCGCCAGCTGTGTTCCGCCACGCTCTCCCGACGGCCGCCGGACGAATAGCCGTGGCGCACGGCATCCTTGAGCCGCTCAGCCACGTGCATCACATCTAAAAACGCATTGACTTCCATAGGGACCTCCTTACATCCTGTCGAGATACGCCGCGCCGATGGTGCCCGCATCGTTCCCCAGGGTGGCCCGGCGGATGGGCGGCACACCAATCAAGTCTGAAGCGAACGCATATTTCGGCAAAAGCGCATTGAGCTTATCCATCAGATATTCCCGCTGGTTGGAAAGGCCTCCGCCGATGAGCACCACGTCCGGCCGAAAGGCGGTGACCAAGGAACCGATGGCGTTGGAAAGGTATTTACAGTAGTTCTCCACCACCGTCATGGCTGTTTTATCCCCCTTCTTGGCGCATTCAAAGGCGGTGCGCCCGTCCACCTGCCCCATATTGCGGGCATAGACGTGCATGGCGGAGTCTGGGTCCTCCTTCAGGGCCCTCTCCGTCTGCTTCACCAGGGAGGTGACGGAGCAGTAGGCCTCGATGCAGCCCTGGAGGCCGCAGCCGCAGGTCTCCCCCTCCATCTTAAGCGCCATGTGGCCCAGCTCTGCGCCCAGGCCATGGCCGCCCACGAACAGCTTCCCATCGGCTACGACGCCGCCGCCCACGCCGGTACCCAGCGTCAGCATGACCACATTTTCGCAGCCCTTGGCCGCGCCGGCCAAAGTCTCCCCCACCACGGCACAGTTGGCGTCATTACCCACATACACGGGCATGGACAGCAGCTTTTGTATGGCTTCCCGGAAGGGCATATTTCGCCAACCGCCGCTTAGATTGGGCGCCAGCACCACCACGCCGGTCCTGGGGTTCAAGAGGCCCGGGATGCCGATCCCAACGGAGGCAACCCGGTCAAGCTCGACGCCGGCTTCTCTGGCGGCCAGCTCGCCTGCGCGGGCGATGTTCCCTACCACGGTTTGAAAATCGCCGTCAGCCCCGGTGGGCACACTGACCTTGTGTAGGAAGGTGTAGTCTTCATCCACTATCCCGGCTTTGATGAAGGTGCCCCCTACATCCACACCTAAACGAAGCATTGTCGATCCTCCTTTATTCATTCCAGTCTTCCAGCGCTTCGATCACATGGCTGGCTCGAAGCATGCGTTCCTTCAACAGTTCGAAAGCCTTTTTGGCGGAGGTGCCCAACAGATAGCTGCCCAGGCAAGCCGCCCAAAAAGGCTCGATGCCCTGACATAGCAGCCCCGTGATGATCCCCGTCAGCACGTCTCCGCTGCCGCCCTTGCCAAGGCCTGCGTTCCCTTCAGCCACGAGGCAAGTCCGTTTGCCGTCGGAAACTACCGTGGCCGCTCCTTTGAGCAGCACCGTACAACCCCAACGACGGGCCCATTCCTTGGCTTTGGCGATGGGATCGTCCAAAACCTGGCTGGTTGGCAGCCCCGTCAATCGGCTCATCTCCCCCGGGTGAGGCGTCAGAACGACCAGCTCATGGAGCAAGGGAACCAGCTCAGGATTTCTCGACAGGCAGTTAAGTCCGTCCGCATCCAATACCAGCGGGAGCCTCGTTTGCAGGGCGGCTTCGATCAGGGGCGAAACGTCGCCATCACCGACGCCGCATCCAAGGCCAACGGCCTGCATGCCCTCCATGGACTCCAAAGCGATACGGCAGTTTTCCCCATTCCATGCCATGCCAATGGGGATACCGATAGCTTCCGGCAGCCGCCAGAGAGCCTCCCTGACCACATCGGGACAGGCCACGAACAGGATACCGCAGCCTGCGGCCAGGCAGGCGCGGGCGCTGAGAAGGGCGGCTCCCACGTATTTTGGGGAGCCCACGCACAGCAACGCCTTACCGGAATCCCCCTTGTGGGCCGTGCGCTTGCGGGGCGATAAAAGACGATGCGCATCCTCCGCCTCAAATCGAAGCAATCCTTCCTCCGCCTCCCCTTTTATGGGCAGGATCTCGCCGCAATGATCCAGGCCGTCGTGGAGAAACAGTCCCACAAGATAACCAAACGGTGCCACGGTGATCTCAGCATGAACAGCAAGAGCCGCCGCCCGCCCGGTATCCGGATCCACGCCCGATGGTACGCCCACGCTTAGCACGGGGCAACCGGAATCGGCCATGGCTTTGACGGCGGTCTTTGTCTCAGATGCGAATAACAGATCACAGATCAGCGCGTGCTCAAGGGGCGGCATCACACCTTCAGCCCCATAGATCTCGGCTGCCTCCATCTGTTTTGCCGCCAGAGTCCCGATCTCTCTCAGCGCATCGCCGCACAGAAAGATGGCCCGATGAAGGCCATGCCTCGCCATCAGCTCCTGTGCCGCACAGCCAATGGCATCCGCGGCCTGCCGCTGTTTGTCCGGCGAGAGCCCCTGCAGAACGCGAGCATATGCTATTGCCGACAGGATCAATCTCAAAACTCCTCTTCCTCCACGGCTCGCATAGCAGCCAGGCTGGCCTCTGTGGAGAATCCACGGCTCATGAGGCGCCGCAGCACTCGTTCTCGGCGTACCTCCTCTTCAAGCCTGCTCATCTGACGCCAAAACTTCCCGGCGACCTCCCGCGCATTGTCCGCCTCCGTTTCCGGGGGCAGCTCGTTTAAGACAGCCTCTATGAGCTCCTGCGGCACTCGGTGTGTTTTTAGGTCCAAATACAGCTTTTGACGGCTCAGGGGCTTGGTCGCCAACCGCGAACGGACGAATTCACGAGCGTACGTTTCGTCGTTCAGGAGGTTGAGCTCCTTAAGCCGCGCCACGGTAGAAAGGATATCTCCTTCCCCATATTGCAGGTCGTCCAGCTTCTCCTCCACCTCCCGCACGGTGCGCATGCGGTCCGTGAGATACGCAAGCGCCGCGTCCATAGGGCTCCTGTCCGCCGGCTTCGATTGAATGCTTTTCCGTTTCATGGAAACAGCATACCATAGATTCGAGCAAATGGATAGTCAAACGTCACAAATTTGTAACTTTGTTGTAAAGCATGGGAAAAAGGTATGGCAATCCCTTCGAAAACCGATACAATGGATACAGTGTAAAAAGGAGAAATCCATGAAAAAAAGAAAGGGAAATAAATTAAATATCGTCCTGGGCGCCTGCGCAGGCGTTCTGGTTTTGGCCGGGGGCCTGTGCGCCATTCTGTTGAGCGGAGGAGACCAAAGCGCACAGCTGGTCCAATCCATGCCGGAGAACACCGCGACGCCCCAGCCTACGGCCACCGCAGTCCCCCACGCCAACATCGTGGTGGGGACTCCCGAGGTGAACCTGATCGAAGAACAGCACCGGCAGGAGATGGAAGCCATCGCCATTCGTAACATCATGTTGCCCGGCACCACCATCTATGGTGTGAACGTAGGCGGCATGTCTCGGGAAGAAGCCAGGGTTGCTGTGGAAGAGAAGCTCAATCGTGAACCGCTGACGATCAATCTGTTCCTTTCGGATGGAACCAATGTTTACCCTGCCTCCGGTGAGGGGATCGAAAACCTGGTCGCTGCGTCGGCTGTCACGTCTGAAGAAGAGGAGGACGACGACGCCGTCGATCCCGCCATGAAGGCAGCTGAAGCCGCCGATGCGCCGGAGGACGAGCCTGAATCTGCCGCCGCCGACAGCGAGCCCATCGGTATCCGGCTCCGTGTCGATGTGGACAACGCTGTGACGGAGGCCTTCTCCCTCATGCGGGATATGACCGTGCCCTATGAGACCTTCATGCTGCAGATCCAGCAGATCGCCTCTGGGAAGGAGATCGCACCTGCTCCGGACTATGATACCAAATCCGTAGACCGGTTCATTGAATATCTTTCCGCGTTCCTGGATACCCCGGCCGTCAATTCCTCCATCACCATGGAGGATAATCAGCTGGTCTACACCAACGAGGCCATGGGGCGGGGCATCGACCGGGAAGCTTTGACAACGGCCATCCTCAGCACCGATCCCCTTTCCGGCAAGACCATCTCCATTCCCATGCACGATCTGGAGCCCTCCATCACCCGGGAGATGCTGCAAAGCAAATTCATTCTTCGGGGCTCCTATACCACCAGCTTCTCCGACAGCACCAGCAATCGGAAATACAACATCCGCTTCGGCGCCGAGAAAATCAACGGGACCATTCTGAAGCCCGGGGACGTCTTCTCAGCCAACGACACCCTGGGCAAGCGCACCCGCAAGAACGGCTGGAAGAACGCGGGGGCCTATGAAAGCGGCGAGGTGGTCCAACAGCCCGGCGGCGGCGTCTGTCAGCTTTCCTCCACCCTCTACAACGCTGCCCTGTACGCCGACATGGAGATCGTGGAGCGGCGCAATCACAGCATGCCCGTCCACTATGTGGATAGGGGCCGGGACGCCACCATCAACTCCGTGGGCAACATCATCGACTTCAAGTTCCGGAACAATACGTCGAGCGACGTGATCATTATGGCTTACACCACGGGCAACACCCTGCACATGGAGATATACGGGATCCCCTTCGAGACCGACGAATACGACCGTATCGAGATCCGGACCAAGCAAAGGAGCAGCGTCTCCATTAAGACAGAATATGAATATGTGAATGACAAACCGGCCTCCTATTCGAAGACGATCTCCAAGGGCAGCAAGGGATATACTGTCCAAACCTATAAGGATTACTACCTGGGCGCCACCCTGGTGAAGACGGACGATCTTGGGCTTTCCAAGTATAACATGTATCCCAAGAAGGTCCAGGTGGGCACCATAGAGGAAAGCTCCTCCGGCGAAGATTCCGGCGCTGACGACTGATGATGGATTTGGCCAAATCGGCTCCCCTCTTCTCCATGGAAGAGGGGATTTTTGTCAAATCATCCCGCTATATTGTGAAAAACCTGCAAACCCATGGCAAAAACGACCTTTTTTTGATTGACATTTCCGGTCTCGGAAGCGTATGCTAAACAAGTAAATATATATCTCAACTAAGCACGGAAGGAGGTTGCCTGTATGGACTTTGAAGCTTTGGACAGCGCCTTGAAAGCCAGTTGGCACTCTGTGGCCATGAACATGAATATGGTTCGACTGCTGCTCATCACCCATGCGCACAGCGAAGACATCCACGCCCTCCTCTCCCGCTCCGAAGCCATGATGCAGGAACTGATGCAGGTAAAGGGATTGACCACGGACACCTATGCTCTTGGGTATCTTCGCCCGGGCAACGACATGACGGTGTGCCGGGTTGAGGTGAAGCCGGAGGCCATGCCCGAGGTGCTCATGCGGCTCACCGCCCTCAACGGGGTCCTTCTCTCCCTCATCGTGTACCAGCTGACGGCGGAAACAAGATAACCACAATCAACGATCTGTAGGAGGTGCCAAATGGCGGCGCTTTGTGTGCGATGCAAAAAAAATCAGGCTGTCCTCTTCGTGTCCCGAATGGAGAACGGAGAAATGAAGAGCGAGGGCTATTGTTTGAAATGCGCGAAGGAGCTGGGCATGAAGCCCATCGACGACGTGCTCAACAACCTGGGTTTACAGGAAGAGGACCTGGACGCCATCTGTGAGCAGGCCAACGAGCTGTTGGGCGGCGAGCTCATGAACGTGGACCAGGACAACAACAACATCGGCGAGACTGGCACGGACAACATTCTTCGGCGGCTCTATGGGAATCTTTTCCCCCATGCTCCGCAACGGAATGAGTCCTCCCCTCAGGAGCAGCCCGGTCCCACCGGACCCAACCGGCAACCCCGTCAAGGCAGCAAGGCTCCGGAGAAGAAGTACCTGAACGCCTTCTGTATTGATCTGACGGCCAAAGCGAAAGCCGGTCAACTGGACGGGCTCATCGGCCGGGAAACGGAGCTGCAGCGGTCCATGCAGATCTTGAACCGCCGGCTGAAGAACAATCCCTGTCTCATCGGCGAGCCGGGCGTGGGCAAGACCGCCATCGTGGAGGGCCTGGCGCAGCGGATCGCCCGAGGGAACGCGCCCTACAAGCTCCTTGACAAGGAGATCTGGCAGCTGGACATGACCGCCCTGGTGGCCGGGACCCAGTACCGTGGCCAGATGGAGGGCCGCATGAAGGGGCTCCTGGACGAGATCAAGGCCCTGGGCAACATCATCCTGTTCATCGACGAGGTCCACTCCATCGTGGGCGCAGGCGACGCGGAGGGCGGCATGAACGCCGCCAATATCCTCAAGCCCGCTCTTTCCCGCGGTGATATCCAGGTCATCGGCGCCACCACCTTCACGGAGTATCGCAAGCATATCGAGAAGGATTCGGCTCTCGAGCGTCGATTCCAGCCGGTGACCGTGGAGGAGCCGTCCATCGAGGATTCCATCGCCATCGCATCCGGCGTGGCCCACTACTACGAAGCCTATCACTCCGTAATCATCCCCAAGGCCATGGCTCGCCAGGCCGTGCTCCTGTCCGAGCGATACATCACTGACCGATATCTCCCGGACAAGGCCATCGACCTCATCGACGAAGCCGCGGCCGATCTGAACCTCAACAGCCCCGTCTGTCGGGAGATGGAGGATTTGAACAGCCAGCTCAACGCGCTGAAGGCCGAGGCGGCCCAGCTTCTTTTGGGCGATCTCTCCCCCGAGACCGAGGAACGGCTCTCCGCCGTCAAGGAGAGCACGGACATGCTGGAAGCCAAGCGCAAAAGCCTGATCGAAGGCGGACTTCCGGAGCTCACCGTGGACAATCTGGCTCGGATCATCGAGCTGTGGACCAAGATCCCCGCCGGAAAGATCAAGGAGCAGGAGTTCAGCCGCCTTATCCACCTGGCCGACCGTCTCAAGGCCCGCATCGTGGGCCAGGATCCGGCGGTGGACGCGGTGTGTGCCGCCATCCGGCGCCGCCGGGCGGGCATCTCCGATTCCCGCCGTCCCATCTCCTTCCTGTTCACCGGCCCTACGGGTGTGGGCAAGACGGAGCTGGTAAAGCAGCTTTCAAAGGAGCTTTTCGACGGACCTGAGGCCCTGGTACGCCTCGATATGAGCGAATTCATGGAGAAGCACGCCGTGTCCCGGATCATCGGCTCTCCCCCGGGCTACGTGGGCTATGACGAGGCCGGACAGCTCACCGAGACGGTTCGCCGCCGGCCCTACTGCGTAATCCTCTTCGACGAGATCGAAAAAGCCCACCCGGACGTGATGAACATCCTGCTGCAGATCCTGGACGACGGCCACATCACCGACGCCCACGGCCGGAAGGTGAACTTCGCCAACACCGTCCTCATCATGACCAGCAACGCCGGCTCCAACGAAAAAGGCGCTGGCTCCGTGGGCTTCACCCGAACCAGCAACGAACAGGCCAAGGATAAGGCCATGAAGGCCCTGAAGGATTTTTTGCGGCCGGAGTTCCTCAATCGGCTGGACGACGTGATCTGCTTCGAGCATCTTTCCGAGGAGAGCATGGCCAAGATCGCCCACATCCTGCTCAAGGAGTTGAAAGCCTCCATGGCCGAAAAGGGGATCGCCCTCACCTGGTCCGAAGCGGCGGCCCAGTATCTTGGAAAGGCATCCTGCTCCGAGACCTACGGGGCCAGGAACCTGCGCCGTCTGATCGAAACCGAGGTGGAGGATCGGATCGTGGATCTCATCATGGAGCAGGAAGGAAAGGTCACCCGCATCTCCGTGGGCTGCCCCGGCGGCAAACTGACGGTCCAGGCAAAGGAATGATCCGATCATACAGAAGGAGCGGCTGAACAGTCGCTCCTTTTTGTGTTACGTATGCTGCTCCAAATACCGGCGAAGCACCGGGCGAATGGGCGGGGAGATCAGGTCAAGGTCTATGTCCTCCGGCTTAAAGAAGCGCAGGCGCTCCATCTCGCCGTCGCTGTTCTTTGGCTCCCCGGCGTAGTCTCGGCACAGGTATACGATCTCAAAGTTGGAGACCTCGTCGCCGTTGGGGTAGATATGATGGGCCTCGGGTCCGGAGTTGACGCAGAAGAATTCCAGTTCCCCGGCAATGATCCCCATCTCCTCCCGCAGCTCCCGCCGAGCGCATTCCTCCACCCGCTCATCTATCTCCACGGACCCGCCGGAGTAGCCCCACAGATGGTCGTCGGAACGCTTGCCCAAAAGCAGCCGCCCCTGCGCGTCGATGACGATGATGCTGGCGGCGCATTGGATGACGGTCCGATGCCCCACCAGACGCCGCATTTCGGCCATATACCCGGTCATATCACAGCAAAGCCTGGGCGAATTCCTGGCCGTCGAAGGGCTTGAGATCGTCGATCCCCTCTCCCACGCCGATAAACCTGACAGGTACATGGAGGGTGTTGCAGATGTTCACCACCACGCCGCCCTTGGCCGTGCCGTCCAGCTTGGTGAGGATCACGCCATCGAGATCACTGGCCTCCCGGAAAGCTAAGGCCTGGGCCAGGGCATTCTGGCCCGTGGTCGCGTCCAGCACCAGCAGTACCTGGCAGGGCAGATCCGGCAGCTCCCGGTCGATGACCTTGCGAATCTTACTGAGCTCGTTCATCAGGTTCTTCTTGTTGTGGAGCCGCCCCGCCGTGTCCACGATCAACAGGTCGCAGCCCTTGGCCTTATAGGAAGCGATGGCGTCATAGACCACCGCCGCCGGGTCCGAGCCCTCCTGATGGCGGACCATGGGCACCCCGGCCCGCTCGGCCCAGATGCCCAGCTGCTCTGCCGCCGCCGCCCGGAAGGTATCCGCCGCCGCCAACATGGGCTTGCGGCCCCGGGACGTATACTCGTTTGCGATCTTGCCGATGGAGGTGGTCTTCCCCACCCCGTTGACGCCCACGATCAGGATGACCCCCGCCTGCTCGTCCAGGGGGAATGACTCTTCCGGCGCCACGCGCTGGGCGATGAGCTCAATGAGCGCCCCCCGGGCCTCGCCCCGGTTCTTGAGCTTTTGCTCCTTGATGGCGCCTCGCAGGTCCTCCACCAGGCTCATGGAGGTCTCCACCCCCATGTCCGCCAGGATCATGCTCTCCTCCAGCTCGTCGAAAAACTCGTCGTTGATCCTGTCCTCGCCGAATATGGCGTCGAACCAGCTGTTCCGGGTCTTCTTCAATCCGTCCTTTAGTTTCGAAAAGAAATTCGCCATCAGCTTGCCTCCTCAAATTTAGCGGATACGATGCTGCTCACACCCTTCTCCTCCATGGCCACGCCATAGAGGGTGTTACATACCTCCATGCTGCCCTTGCGGTGGGTGATGAGAATGAACTGGGTCTGCTTGCCGTAGTCTCGGACGAACTCGGCAAAGCGGCTCACGTTTGCCTCGTCCAAACTGGTCTCTATCTCGTCCAGGAAGCAGAACGCCGGGCTCTTGACCCGCAGCATAGCGAACAGCAGGGCGATAGCTGTCAGGGCTCGCTCTCCGCCGGACATCAAGCTCAGCAGCTGCAGTTTCTTTCCCGGGGGCTGGGCGATGATGTCGATGTCGCAGTTCAGCACGTCCTTGGGGTCGCTGAGCCGCAGCTCCGCCTGGCCGCCGCCGAACAGGGACACGAACACCTGCTTGAACTCCGCCTGGACCCGATCGAATTCCCCCGCAAAGACCTTTTCCATAGTCCGCGTCAGCTTCTCAATGAGGGTATATAGATCCCTGGCGGCATGGGTCAGATCCTCATACTGCCGGTTCATGCTCTCATATCGCTCCGAAACCTGGGCGAATTCCTCAATGGCGTCCAGATTCACCGTACCAAGGCTCCGTATCTGCTCGCGCAGCTTCGCCGCCCGCTGATTGCTGGAGGTGATGGGAATGTCCTCCTTGAGCTGCAAGGCGTTCTCATAGGTCAAGCCGTAGTTTTGCCAGATGCGGTCCTGCTGCTGCTCCAAGGCCGTCTGAAGCTTGCCCAGCGTCATCTCCGTCCGCGTGCGATCATCCAGCAGCGCACGGGTGCTGCCTAACAGCTCGTCCCGCCGGCTGCGGCGCACCCGCAACTCCTCCTTTTGAACGGTCCGCTGATCCTCCACCTTCTGCTGCTCCTGCTGCGCTTTAGAAAGGGCGGCCTTCGCTGCCTCCGTATCCGCACACAGGCTGACAAGGGAAAGCTTTTCTGTTTCGATCTCGCCGAGCACCCGTTCCGCTTCCGTCAGCAGGGACGCCCGCTTTTGTTCGCAGCGCTGGATCTCCCGGGAGAGTCGCTCTCGCTCCGCCTCCCGTGCGGAAGCCTCCTGAATGACGGCGGTGTGTCGGAGCCTAAGCTGCGTCAACGCCTCCGCCTGTTCATCCCGATGCTTGCGCATGGCATAAAGAGCCTTGCTCTCCTCCACGACCTCCTGCCGGGATACGGTGCCGTGGGCTTCCAGATCAGTCTGCTCAGTGTTGAGAAGCTCCATACGTTCCCGAATGGAACGAATGTTCTCCTCATTGGCAGCCAGCTCCTCCTCGAGAGCCTCCCTGTCAGCCTCGGCAGATTCAAGGTCCCGCTCGATGATGCTCAGCTTGTCGTTCTGTTTTTCCAGGTCGATATCCTGATCATGCAGATCCCTGATCAAGCCATCCACCTGAACGGCAGCTAACAGAGCCTGCTGCTTCTTTTCCGCCAGGCGGTCGATGACAGCCTTGCGCGCCTTCTCCAGGTCCGCATACTGCTTCTTGAGCTCCGCGATCTCCCGCTCCCGCCCCAGGATGCCGAAGTTCCTGCGCTGGGAACTGCCGCCGGTCATAGCGCCGCCGGGCGTGATGAGGTCCCCCTTGAGGGTGACGATCTGGAAGACGCCGCCGGACCGCTCCTTGAGGCTGACGCCCACAGACAGGTCCTCTACTACCAGGGTTCGGCCCAAGAGGTAATCCACAGCTTTGTCCATGCCGTCCTCCCAGCGGATGAGATCACAGGCAAGGCCGAGAACGCCCTTCTCGTTCAAAAAGTGCCGGTCCCTCTCCTTTATCCCATTCTCAGAAAGCAGATCCAGGGGCAGAATGGTACAGCGGCCAAACTCCTTTCGCCGCAGGGTCTCAATGATGTATTTTGCATCCCGGCCGGTCCGGCTCACCAGGTTTTGCTGGGCGCCGCCCAGGGCCGTTCCGATGGCGATTTCGTATTTCTCCGGCACATGGATGAGCTCCGCCACAACGCCTACGATCTTCTGCCGCAGCTCCACGTCCCGTTCGGCCAGATCCATGATGAGGCGGACGCTATTCTGGTAGCCTTCTCGCTTGCGAGCCATCTCCTCAAGCACATGAAGCCGCGAGGACAAGGCGCCGCTCTGCTGCTCCTTCTCACGAACGGCCGCCATCTCGGTTTCCTGCTCCGAAAGAAGTTTGGACTGATTGTCTCGTGCTTTTTTCAGCTCCTCTCGGCCGTTCTCTCGCCGGGCAAAAAGCCGCTGTTGCTCGATCTCGGCTTCGGCCTTCTCTTCCCGAAGCTCCGCCTTTCGCTGTTTGTTTTTCTCAAGCTCGTCAGAGATGGCCCCCGCCCGCTCCGAGAGGGACTGCTCGAGGGCGCTGAGTCGTGACAGGCTGCTCTTTTTATCGGACAGACGGTTCAATTCCTCCATGATCCGATTCTTCTTTTCTTCCAGAGCCGCTTCCGCCTGCTCGCAGGTCGTTTGCAGGGCGGATAGAGCGTCGTTCATTTCGCCGATCTGCCGTTCAAGAGCCTCCCGCTCCTCATTCGACAGGCTCCCCATGCTGTCCAGGGTGAGCTGGCGTTCAGACGCCTCCCTGGCTTGGGCTTCCGCCTCCGTCAAAAGCCGCCCACGCTCCTTCTCCAAGGTCTCCTGGCGAGCAGCCTTCAGCTTCTCCTCCCCCTGCATGCCCTCCACGTTGGACAGCAGTTCCAGCAGGTGTTTCTGGCCCTCGTCCAGCTTCTCGTCCAGGGCGCGGATGCGGTCCTCTAATTCATGGCCCGCCTCCTGAAGGATTCTGTCCTCGGATTCCACACCGGATAGCTTTTCATTGAGATCTGTCAGGGCGGTTTGCAGCTCGGCGATCTTGGTTCGATTCTTCTCCGTCTCGTGGAGGAACAGGTTCACCTCCAATCGTCGAAGCTCCTCCCGGGCCTCCTGATACTGAAGGGCCTTCTCCCGCTGCTCCTGCAGGGGGCCGATGCGGCTCTCCAGCTCATGGAGGATATCGCCGATGCGCTCCATGTTCTTCTCGGTGTTTTCCAGCTTCCTCTCCGCCTCGGTCCGGCGCACACGATAGCGCATGACCCCAGCCGCCTCCTCCAATGCGGAGCGGCGGTCGGCGGACTTGTTGGACAATATCTCGTCCACCTTGCCCTGGGAGATGATGGAATAGCCGTCCCGTCCGATGCCCGTGTCTCGGAACAGCTCCAAAACATCCTTCAAGCGGCAGGTCTTGTCGTTGATGGCGTATTCGCTCTCCCCGTTTCGGTACACCCGGCGGGTGACCCCCACCTCCGCATAGTCCACGGGCAGCGCATGATCGGAATTATCGAAGGACAGCGTCACCTCGGCCATGCCCAAGGGCCGGCGCTTCTGGGTGCCGTTGAAGATCACGTCCTCCATTTTGGCGCCTCGAAGGGCCCGGGCGCTTTGCTCACCCAGCACCCAGCGGACCGCGTCGGAGATGTTGCTCTTGCCGCTGCCGTTGGGGCCGATAACGGCTGTGACGCCGCTGCCGAATTGCAGTTCAGTTTTCTTGGCAAAGGATTTGAACCCCTGCATCTCCAGCTTTGTTAGTCGCATCCCTTTGAAAATCTTTCCATGGCCATCTGCGCCGCTGCCTGCCCTGCGGCCTGCTTGGAAGGGCCGGAGCCAACGCCCCATTCTTCCTCATCCACCAGCACCCGCATAGTGAACAGCTTCTTATGATCGGGACCAGATTCGCTCACCAGCTCGTAGCGGATGGCACGGCCCTTGTGATCAGCGTGGATAAGCTCCTGAAAGGCGGTCTTGCTGTCCTTGGAGGAGGAACGATTCTCCAACGTCTCAGCCGGAAGAACGTATCGCTGCACCAGCTTCTGCGCTTCCTCCAGGCCGCCATCCAGATAGACCGCAGCCAGCACCGCCTCAAAGGCATCGGAGAGAATGGACTCCTTGTTTCGACCGCCGCATTGCTCCTCGCCTCGGCTCAGCAACACATATTCACCCAGCCCCAGACGCCGGGCCGCTGCCGATAGGGCGCCCTCGCAAACCAGCGAGGAGCGAAGCCTGGTCAACGCTCCTTCTCGCATCTCAGGATGGGCATCAAAGAGATGGCGGGAGACCAGGTGCTCCAGCACCGCGTCGCCTAAATATTCGAGCCGTTCGTTGTCCTCCCCCATGCGATGCTGTTCCACCGCCCAGGAGGAATGGGTCACCGCACGGCGAAGCAGGCTCTCGTTTCGAAAACGATAGCCCAGTTTTTCCATGCAACCCGTCAGATCCGCCATGATTTCGCTCCTATAAAAAGGCCCGCATCCCATTGGTGCGGGCTGACCCATTCGAAAGAAGGGGTATGCTCATGTTATTTGGCAAGATAGCCCACCACATCGCCGACGGTCTTGATGTTGGGCAATACCTCGTCAGGGATCTCCACATCGAACTCCTGCTCCATATCCATGACGAGCTCAACAATATCCAGAGAGTCCGCATGCAGATCGTCGATCAAGCTGCTCGAGAGGGTGATGGTCTCCGGGTCGATGTCCAACTGCTTGGCGATGATCGCGCGCACTTTCTCAAAATCCATTCTTATTTCCTCCTGTAGAGATGCGTAATTCTCAAAAAATTTACTTGCTCATTGTAAAACACCGGTCGCGATATGTCAACCTATTTTTTCTTCTGTCGAATTCGCTTTGGAGGTTTGCACCGCCGCGGCGATCTTCTCCGTCACGCCACCGCGAACCAACTTCTCGGCCTGACGGACGGCATTGAAGAAAGCTTTGGCGCTGGAGCTGCCGTGGGCCTTGATCACGCCGCCGTTCACCCCCAGCAGGGGTGCACCGCCCACCTCGGTGTAGTCCATCTTTTTCTTCAGGGCAGCGAAAGCAGGCTTGGCGATGGCGCCGCCGATGGTGCCGCGAAGGGATCCCATGAGCTCCGTCTTCAGCATGGAGGTGATGGCCTTGGCGGTGCCCTCCGTGCTCTTTAGGAGCACGTTCCCCGCGAAGCCGTCCGTGACCACCACGTCGAAATCGCCGCTCATCAACTCCCTGGCCTCACAGTTGCCGGCGAAACGGATGCCCTCAAGCTCTTGGAGCATGGGATATGTCTCCTTGGTGAGCTCGTTCCCCTTCTCCGCCTCCTCGCCGTTGTTCAAGAGGCCCACGGAGGGCTCCTTCACGCCTTCCACCAGCTCCATATAGGCGCTGCCCATCTGGGCAAACTGCACAAGATACAGGGGCTTACAGTCCACGTTGGCCCCAGCGTCGATGATCATGGTATGGCCGCCCTGCAAATTGGGAATAAGAGGCGCTAAGGCGGGCCGCTGGACGTCCTTGATGCGGCGGATCACCAACGTGCCGCAGGAAAGGACCGCCCCGGTGCTGCCTGCACTGATGAAGCAATCCGCCTCCTTGTCCGCCACAGCCTTGGCCGCCAGGACCATGGAGGAATCCTTCTTGCGCCGGACCGCCACAGCGGGCGCTTCCTCGCAGGTGATCACCTCAGACGCAGGCTTGATAACGAGCCGATCCTCCGGATACTCCTTGCCCGCCAGGCAGTCCTTTATCTGTTTCTCGTCTCCAAACAGCCAGATGACGATATCTTCGTCCAACTCCCGCAGGGCCATCAACGCCCCGTCCACCACTGCCTGGGGGGCATTATCGCCGCCCATCGCATCCAACGCTAAGATCATATGCTGCTCCTTCAAGGCTTTTTTTGTAGTATACATGGATTCGTCAGCGATTTCAACCGCAAATCCGCCAAAAGAAGGAGCAGCAGGCTCGTTCACTTTTTCTGTTGATCCAGCAGCAAGCCCTTCACCATGGCCCCGGCCATGCCGGTGGCGATGGAGATGATAAGGTCCCCTACCAATGCCCACGACGGGGTAAAATCCCCCACCGAGAGGCAGAGCCCCGCCACCAGGATCAGTTCGAACAGGGTGCCGGCGATAGCGCCAGAAACCGTCGCTCGTTCCGTTGTTTTTTTAAGGGCAAAGAACCCCGCCACAAAGGGGCAGATCACCTTGAGCACCCCGTTCACAGGTCCGATAGCACTCTCCCCCGCCTTGTCATAGTATAGCAGCAACGACAGCAGCACCATACCCAGCAGGGCTACCCCGCAGCCCAGGAGGGCTCCCGTCAGCTGATGCCAGGTAAACAGACCCTTTGTCCGCCTTGTCCGCTTTTTCATTTTAATCTACATTCCTTTCTGTAGTTATGCCGGTTTTGTTCGCAAAATTGCTGCGCCGCTTCGCGGTAAAGGCACAAACTGCGTGTATGAAAAACCTATTATTCACACTACGCCTCCCCGTTCTTGATAGGACAGCTTATGCACGCAAGTCCACAGAAATGAAAAAAACGGCCGGAGGCCGTCAAAATCGGTACAGGGTGCTGAGAAACTGATCAAAAAAACCTGAACAGCTTTGAGTGCAAAATACACCAATGGATTCAATGCTCCGAAACGCGGCGGCTCCTACGTCCCCCAGGGCGTAGGAGCCGATTCACTCCTGATTCTGTTCTGCAAGCTCAACCCCAACTATTGACATTGAGCCATCATTAGTTCTCTTACTCCACCACGGATTCGCTCATGGAGTTCTCCGCGCCCTTCTCCTCGATCTGGGAGATGGCGCCCCGGGCGAAGACCAGATGGATCTTGTCGGGCCCCACCTGCATGACCACATAGTCGTCCTTCACGGATGTGATGGTGCCATAGATGCCGCCGATGGTGCGGACCCGATCGCCGGGCCGAATGGAGGCCAGCATCTCCTTGACCTTCTTATCCCGCCGGCGCTGGGGGATGATCATGACGGCCATGAGGACCACCATGATAAGGATCAGCGGAAGGGTGGACATGAGGGAGGAAGCGGTTCCCTCAGCGACCGCGGCCACGATGGGGCCAAAGAAAGCATTCAGCATGTATATGGATTTCCTTTCCGAATTTCAACCATGATTTTACGACAGATTCTCACCCGCGTCAAGACATAAATAGCTCCTTCGCCTTATATCAAAAGCGAAGGAGCCAGCCTCATTTGAGCAATGGGCTTTTTTGGATCGCCTTGGCGGCCCGTTTGCCGTCTCGCTTCATCCGGCGCCACACGTCGGGATACATGGCGTTCACCGCCGCAACCGCCAGCGCCATGCCGCCCACCATGCCCAAACCTATGCCTGCTGCTTTCATTTCGTTGCACCGCCTTTCCTTCACAATGGAGGGAGCCAACCAGCGTCCCTCTCCTGGTAGTATTCTGGAAAGGGGTGAAAAGCATGCAGGCAATTTTTACTTGTAAAAAACATTTTTATCCTCGCAGACGCGCCACCGTTTTAGGCAGGATTTCGAGAACTCTCTCGATCTGCTCCGGCGTCGTATACCGGCCCAGGGACAGCCGAAGCGGCGCGCTGCGCCTGCCGTCCAGAAGGCCCATGGAGGCAAGCACATGGCTCGGTTCATTGGAGCCGGCGGTGCAGGCGGACCCGGCGGAGGCGGCGATGCCCTGCATGTCCAGCAGGGCCAGCAGCTCGTCTGCAGAAACGTCCGCAAATAAAAAGCTGACGATGCCCGGCAGCCGCTCCGTGGGGTGACCGGTGTGCTGGCAATCTGGAACGGCGGACAGGATACCGTCGATCAGCCGGTCAGATAACGTCTTGAGCCGCGCCTGCTCCGCTTCCATATCCTCCGCCTGCTCCGACAGCGCTTCCGCCATGCCCACGATGCCCGCCACGTTCTCCGTACCGGCCCGGCGGTGCTTCTCCTGCTCGCCGCCGGTGATGAGAGAGGAAACGGCCACACCCTTTCGGATATAGGCCGCGCCTACGCCCCGGGGACCGTGGAACTTATGGGCGGAAAGGGTCAGCAGATCCACACGGAGTCCGTTCACGTCTAACGGAATATGACCCGCTCCCTGCACCGCGTCCACATGCAGCAATACGCCACGCTCCCGGCATAGGGCCCCGAAGCTGGAAATGGGCTGAAGGGTGCCCACCTCATTGTTGGCCAGCATGAGGGAGATCACCACCGTGTCCGGCCGCAGCTCTTCATAGAGGTCCACCACGGACACCCGGCCATATCCATCCACAGGCAGGACAGTCAACCGGATGCGTCCCTGCCGTTCCAAGGCATGGAGGGTGTTCAGCACCGAGGGATGCTCCACCGCCGAGGTGATCACGTGGCAGCCTGTATCTCGGTTCGCTTCAATGGCGCCCCGCAGCAGATAGTTGTTCCCTTCGCTACCGCCGGAGGTGAAGACGATCTCATCCTCCTTCGCGCCGATGCAGCGGGCCACCTTGCTTCGGGCCTGTTCGAGAGCCTTTCTGGCCTCCCGGGCATAGCTATGCAGGGAGGAGGGATTTCCCTGTTCCCCCTCCCAAAACGGGAGCATAGCCGCCATCGCTCGACGGGAAAGCCGAGTGGTGGCGGCGTTGTCCAGGTAGATACGGTCCATTTCTCCCTGCTACAGGGCCTTGTTGATCATCTGCTCCAAAGCGGTTTTGGGCCGAGCGCCGATGGCCTTGTCCACCAGCTCGCCCTGCTTAAAGAGCATCAGCGTTGGGATGTTCATGACGCGGTACCGCTGGGCCAGCTCGCCCTGCTCGTCCACGTCCACCTTGGCCACGATGAGCTTGTCGCCAAACTGGTTGGCCAGCTCCTCCAGGATGGGCGCCACCATGCGGCAGGGGCCGCACCAGGTGGCCCAGAAGTCCACCAGCACGGGCACGTCCCCGGCGATGAGCTTGTCGAAGGTCTCCTCAGAACCGATGTGGATCACGTTTTGCTTTTCCATGGTATATTCTCCTTTTTTGCTTATTGTTCCAGGTCCTTGAAGGAGATATGCAGCTCGTCCAGCTGCTTTTGCTCCACAGGATAGGGCGCCCCGGTCAGGGGATCGGAGGCGTTCTGCACCTTGGGGAAAGCGATCACGTCCCGGATGCTGGATGCACCGCAGATGAGCATGGCCAGTCTGTCAAGGCCGTAAGCCAGGCCGCCGTGGGGCGGTGTGCCATACTTGAAGGCGTTCAGCAGGAACCCGAACCGCTGCTGGGCCGCTTCCTCGGTGAAGCCCAGGGCTTTGAACATCCGCTTTTGGAGCTCCGCGGAGTGGATACGGATGCTGCCGCCGCCGATCTCGTTGCCGTTGAGGACGATGTCGTAGGCCTTGGCCCGGACCGCGCCGGGGTCGGTCTCGATGAGGTCCAGATCCTCGTCCATGGGGCTGGTGAAGGGATGGTGCATGGCCATGAACCGCCCCTCCTCCTCGCTCCATTCGAACTGTGGGAACTCCACCACCCACAACAGGGCGTAGGTGTTCTCGGGGATCAGATCGAGCTTATTGGCCACCTTCAGCCGCAGAGCGCCCAGGGACGCCCAGACCACGGTGTTCTGGTCCGCTACGATGAACAGCAAATCGCCCTTTTCGAAGTTGGCCTTCTCTTCGATGGCCGCCACCTCTTCGGGCGAGAGGAACTTCAGGATGGGACTCTGGATGCCCTCGTCCTTATAGTTCATCCACGCGAGGCCCTTAGCGTGGTAGGTCTTGACAAACTCGCCCTCGGCGTCGATCTCCTTACGGGAGTACCGGTGGGAGCCGCCCTTCACGTTGATGCAGCGGACGGAGCCGCCGGCAGCCACCGCGTTCTTAAAGACGGAGAAGCCACTGTCCTTGACGATATCGGTAAGGTCCACCAGCTCCATGCCAAAGCGCACATCCGGCTTATCGGAGCCGTAGCGGTTCATGGCGTCGATCCACTTGATGCGGGGCAGCGGGTTGGGGATGTCCACGTCCAGACATTCTTTGAACACCCGGCGCAGGAACCCCTCGTTCATAGCCATCACGTCGTCCTCTTCCACGAAGGACATCTCCAGGTCGATCTGCGTGAAGTCCGGCTGCCGGTCGGCACGAAGATCCTCGTCCCTAAAGCAGCGAGCGATCTGCATGTATCGGTCGAAGCCGGAGACCATGAGCATCTGCTTGAAAAGCTGGGGGCTCTGAGGCAGGGCGTAGAAGCTGCCCGGATGGACGCGGCTCGGTACCAGATAATCCCGAGCGCCCTCAGGGGTGCTGCCGGTGAGGACGGGTGTCTCGATCTCCACAAAGCCGTTCTGGGCAAAGTATTCCCGGGTGATGTGGGCGATCTTATGACGCATCATAAGGTTCCGCTGCATGATAGGCCGGCGAAGGTCCAGATAACGATGCTTGAGCCGCAGCAGCTCCCCGGCGTTGGTGTCGTCGCTGACCTCAAAGGGCGGTGTCTCGCTGACGGACAGGATCTTAAAGTCCCTGACCTTCACCTCCACCTCACCTGTCTTCATCTTTGGGTTCACCATGTTGCCGGTCCTGGCTTCCAGGGTGCCACGGACGGCCAGCACATATTCCGAACGGATGGTGGACGCCCGCTCGTACGCCTCTGCGCTCAAGGTGCTGCTGTCGAACACCACCTGCATGAGGCCGGACCGATCCCTAAGCTGGACAAAGATCAGCGCGCCCAGATCCCGGCGCACATTGCACCAGCCCATCAGCGTCACTTCCCTGCCCACGTCCGCCTTTCCCAGCTCCGTGCAGTAGCAGGTGCGTTTCCATCCCTGCAGCAATTCACTCATTTCTCTCATCTCCTATCGTTTCAGCTATATCCTTGGCCGTGAGCGCGACTTCGATCTGCTCTCCGGTTTCCATTTTCTTCATGTTCCCCTTGCCTGCTATCAGCTCATTCTCGCCGATGACCAGCACATGCTTCGCTTCCGTCTTGCCGGCGTACTTGAAGTTCGCCTTGACGCTGCGCCCCACGTGGTCCGTGTCGGCTGAAAGGCCCAGCTTTCGAAGACCGTTCGCCAGCTCGAAAGCCTTTTGCCGCTCCGTATCTCCCATGCCGAAGATGAGCACGTCCACAGGCTCGGGCTTGGGGATCTCCACCCCCAGCTGATCGAGGTACAGCAGGAGCCGCTCGACGCCAAGGCCGAAGCCCACCGCGGCCACCTCCGGGCCGCCGATCTCGTGCACCAGACCGTCATACCGCCCGCCGCCGCAAAGGGTTCCCTGGGCTCCGGCCGCGCCGGAAACGATCTCGAAGACCGTGCGGGTGTAATAGTCTAAGCCCCTAACCAGCATGGGATCCATCTCATAGGGAATGCCGATGGCGTCAAGATACCCCCGAAGCTTATCCATGTGAGCTTTGCACTCGTCGCACACATAGTCCATAGTATGGGGCGCGCCGGCGTTGATCCTCTTGCAGCTCTCCACCTTGCAGTCCAACACCCGCAGGGGGTTCTTTTCAAGCCGCACCTGGCAGTCCTCGCAAAGCTCCTCCCGGTGCGCTAAAAGATACGACTTCAGCGCGGTCTGATACCGATCCCGGCATTTGGGGCAGCCGATGGAGTTGAGCTTCACGGTCAAATCTCGAGCTCCCATGGCGGTGAAGATGTCCCAAGCCAGGGAGATGACCTCCGCGTCCGCGCTGGGCTCCGGGGCGCCGAAGCACTCCACGCCGAACTGGTGATGCTCCCTGAGCCGCCCGGCCTGGGGCCGCTCATAGCGGAACACGGGGCAGTTGAGATAGTAGACCTTCATGGGCATGGCCTCCGCAAAGAGCCCGTGCTCCACGAACATGCGCACGGTCCCCGCCGTGCCCTCGGGCTTCAGGGTGATGCTCCGGCCCCCCTTATCGTTGAACGTGTACATCTCCTTCTGCACCACATCCGTGGTGTCGCCCACGGAGCGCAAAAACAGCTCCGTATGCTCAATGACCGGGGTGCGGATCTCCTTGAAGCCATAGCGGGCGGTGGCCTTGCGAATCAGCTCCTCCACATACTGCCAGCGATAGCTCTCCGCCGGGGTAACGTCCCGGGTGCCCTTAGGTGCCTGATATGCCATACTCATTCCTCCTGTATGAAAAAACGGCCCCGTCCATGCGAGGGACGGAAGACCGCGGTGCCACCCTGATTAAGCGAAAAACGCTTCACTCTGGTTCCTAACGCGAACGACACGGCGGGCCATTTCCTGCCTGCGGCTCCCGGATGTCCTTCGAGGCGCTCTCTCCGTTCGGCTTCCACCGGCCCGAACTCGCTTTTGGAAACGCTGCGCCCTTACTCTTCCGTTCTTAGCCTTTGCTGTAGTATACCCGCCTTTTTGCGGATTGTCAATCGGAAAAGAGACGTTTTTTCTCCATAAACAGCTTCTCCTGCTTTTGGTACCAGGTGGACACGTCCTTGGGGCTGGCGAGCCGCTCCACCCGCTCCCCCACGCCGTAGACCCGCTTCGTCATGGCCCCAGCGCCGTGAGACATAATACTTACCGTTTCCTCCATCATGTCGATATTATAGACGCATTCCGTGCCGGGCTTAGAATAGCCCACGTTCTCCAGATTCCCCCGCATATACTTCTGCCGGTACATGTAGTAGGGCTGCATGCCCATCTGCCGGGCCGCGCCCGCCCCCAGGCGCACCATCTCCTCCACTGCCGCGCCGTCGGGCAGGGGATACTCCTCCAACCGGGCCTTCAGCCGGGAGGAATGCTTGATGGCCAGGGTGTGGACCGTCAGATTCTCCGGATCGAAGGCGCAGACCTTCTCCAGCGTCCGGGCAAAGTCGTCCACGGTCTCCCCGGGAAGCCCGGCGATCAGGTCCATGTTGATGCAGTTAAAGCCTTCCTCCCTGGCCAGCTCAAAGCAGGCGGCGATATCCGCTGCCGTGTGAAAGCGACCGATGGCCTGAAGGGTTTTATCGTTCATGGTCTGGGGGTTGATGCTGATGCGGGTAACGCCATGATCCCTCATTGCCCGAAGCTTCTCCCGGGTGATGGTGTCGGGCCGCCCCGCCTCCACGGTGAACTCGTGGCCGATGACGCCATAGGCATCGTCCAAAGCGGTCAGCACCCGGTCCAGATCCTTAGCCGACAGGACCGTGGGGGTGCCGCCGCCGAAGTAGAAGGTGCGCACCTGAAAGCCCATTTCAGCCAGCAATTCCGCTCCCTTTTGGATATCCAGGATCAGGTGATCGGCGTATTCGCTCAATATGCCCTCCCGCTTTGCCACCTCCGCCCCGAAGGAACAGTAGAGGCACCGGCTGCGGCAGAAGGGGATGTGCAGGTATATGGAGGCGCTTCGAGACATCACGGACTCGATATGGGGCCGCTGGACGTCGGTGATCTCCTCCACCAACGATTGCTTTTGGGGGGACACGGTGAATAATTCCCGGAAGGCCCGCTTTGCCTCCGCTTCCCCCTGCCGCCCCGCGATCTCCCGAAAGAGCTTGGTGGGGCGGATACCCGTCAAAGAGCCCCAGGGCGTGGCTGTGGGGTATACCGTCTGCATGACCTCATAGACGCACAGCTTCAGCGCCCGCTTCTGCTGCCGCTTCACGTCGAGGGCGTCCGCCCCCGGCTGGACGGGCACGATCTTCTCCACATGCGCCGGCATAGCCAGGCACCTGGCTTCGCCGCCATAGAGGACCACATAGAGCTTGAGCTCCGCCTCCGGGGCATAGGAAAGGATGTCCGTCTGCCCCAGGAACAGGCGGACCTCCTCGGTCATGTCGTTGAAAAAGCCTCTGGCGTTGGTGATCAGTTGAACCATGGGTGATCTCGATAGGCGTTCATGGGGTTGTATCGCTTCTCATGCTGGATGGTGGTGCTCTCCTCGTGACCGGGGTACACCGTGTAGCCATCGAGGGCGTACAGCTTATGGAACAGGGAGTCCATCAGCTCTCGGATATCGCCCCCCAGGTCCGTCCGGCCCACGCTCTCGCAGAAGAGGGTATCGCCGGTAAACACGGTCTTCTCCTCGTCCACCGCAAAGCACACGCCGCCCTTGGTGTGGCCGGGGGTCTCCAACACCCGGAAGGTGAGACCACCCGCTTCGATCCTATCCCCCTCCTCCATAAACACGTCCGCCGCGCAGGGCTTGAGGCCGTGGCTCATGGCGGCAAAATAGGCGGGCTTACCGGCGGCCATGGGAGCGTCCGCCCCATGCAGATACACCTTGGCGCCGGTCTTCTCCTTCAGGTCCGCTACACCCCATACATGGTCGAAGTGGCCGTGGGTCAACAGAATATGGGTGCAGGCAAGGCCTTCCTTTTGGAGCCGGTCGTAGATAAGCGTAGCGTCCGCCGGGTCGATGACGGCGCAGGTGGGGCTGTCTTCCCGACACACGATATAGGAATTGGCCATGACGGGGCCGCAGGGAAGGGTCAGAATGCGCATATCAAAACTCCTTTTTACTGTTCAGGAGAATGGTGAAGGGGCCGTCGTTCACAAGGGACACCTGCATATCAGCCATGAAGGTGCCGCTCTCCACCGGTACGCCGCCCTCCCGCATATAGGATTTGACGGTCTCAAAGAGGGGCCTTGCCTTTTCCGGGCACTCGGCGGCGATATAGCTGGGGCGGCGACCATGGCGGGCGTCTCCCGCCAGAGTGAACTGGCTGACGGCCAAGATGCTGCCGCCCGCTTCGCCCACGGATCTGTTGGGCACCCCGTTCTCGTCGTCGAAGATGCGCAATCCCACGCACTTGTCGGCGATGTACCGGGCGTCCTTCTCCGTGTCCCCCACCTCCACGCCGATGAGGACCATGAGACCTCCTTCGATAGCCGCGGTGAGCTCTCCGCCGATGGAGACGGAGGCGTTCAGCACCCGTTGGACCACAGCTCGCATAGATTTACCTCCCGTTGACCCGCCGCACTTCGATGACGGACTTGAGCTTTCTTAAATTGGACATGATGTGGTTGAGCTGTTCGGCGTCCGTAACCACGAAGGTCACGAGCATGGTGGCCACGCCATCCACGGTGGTCTGGGCCTTCATGTCCGAAATATACACATTCATGGTGGTGAGGAGCCTGCTCACCTCCAGCAGAGAGCCCGTTTTGTCCACCACGTGGATGTACACCGTGGCGGAGAACTCCTCCGTGGAGGACGCGGCCCATTCCACGGGCACGAACCGCTCCGGCTCCTGAAAGAGCCGAGACACATTGCGGCAGTCCGCCCGATGAATGGACACGCCCCGGCCCCGGGTGATATAGCCCACGATCCTGTCCCCCGGCAAGGGGTTGCAGCAGTTGCTGAAATGGACGGACATGCCCGGATCCCCGGCCACGATGACGCCGTTGACAGGCTTCTTGACCTTGCTCTGGGCAGCGGGTTTATGGGATGTGGAAGGCGTCTGAGCAGCGTTCTGAAGCCGCTCCTGCATCTCCTCCAGCTTGTCTGCCTTCCGCTTGCTCTCCATGAGCTTGTGGAGAACCTGCCCAGAGGAGATGCCGCCATAGCCGATGGCGGAATAGAGCTCCTCCAGGGAGGGCAGGGTGAGGCGTTTTAAAATGTCGCCGTAGAACTCCGGCTTCATGAGGGTGGCAATATCCACCGCCTGCCGCTTGGCGGCATCCTCCAGCATCTCCCGGCCCCGCTGGATGTTCTCCTCTCGGTTGGCCTTCTTGAACCACTGCTTGATCCGATTCTTGGCGGACTGGGTCTTGACGATGTTCAGCCAGTCCCGGCTGGGCCCCGTTTGGGTGTTGGAGGTGATGATCTCCACCACGTCGTTGGTCTTGAGGACGTAGTCGAGCCGCACCATGTTCCCGTTGACCCGGGCATGCTGGGTGTGGTGACCTACATTGGTGTGGATACGGTAGGCAAAATCGAGGGGCGTGCTGCCGATGGGCAGGTCCAATATCTCCCCCTTAGGCGTCAGCACGTAGACGTATTCGCCCAAATAGTCCTTCACCACGTTTTCAGCGAACTCGGAGTTGTCCTCGTTGGTGTCCTTGGCCTCCTCCACCACCTGCCTTAGCCAGCTGGTGCGCTTGTCCATCTCCGTCTGGACCGTCCGCCCCTCCTTGTACATCCAGTGAGCGGCCACGCCATATTCCGCCGTCTCGTGCATCTCATGGGTGCGGATCTGCACCTCAAAGGGGATGCCATTCTTGTTCATGAGGGTGGTGTGGAGCGACCGGTACAAATTGGGCTTCGGCATGGCGATATAGTCCTTGAACCGGCCCGGCAGGGGCTTCCATTCGGCGTGGATGATGCCGAGAGCCGCATAGCAGTCGTTCACCGTGTTCACGATGACGCGAATGGCAATGAGGTCGTATATCTCGCCGATGCTGGCGTTGTTGCGCTGCATCTTGCGATAGGTGGACCAGAGATGCTTGGGTCGGCCCGAGAGGTCCGCGTCGATGCCGGCCTCCTTCATGAGCTCCCGCATGCGCTCCATGGCGGTGCCGAGGAGCTTGAGCCGCTCCTCCTGCTGCCGGGAAACCAGGCTCCGGATGCGCTCATACTCCTCGGGCATCAGATATTTGAAGGACAGATCCTCAAGCTCGCTCCTGAGAACGCCGATGCCGAACCGGTGAGCTAACGGCGTATAGACCTCCAATGTCTCCTTGGCCTTGCGAATCTGCTTCTCCCGGGTGCAATACTCCAGGGTGTGCATGTTGTGGAGCCGGTCGGCGAGCTTGATGATGACCACCCGCACGTCGTCGGCGATGGCTAAAAAGAGCTTGGTCAGGTTCTCGTTCTGCTCCTGCTTCTTGGTGATGTATTCCTTCTGGCCGGATCGGGTCAGCTTGGTGACGCCGTCCACCAGATGAGCCACCTCCGGGGAGAAACGCCTGGCGATATCGTCCACGGTGATATCCTTGCCGTCCTCCACCGTGTCGTGAAGGACCCCGGCGATGACCGTGGCGGCATCCATGCCCATGTCGAGCAGATACTCGGAAACGGCCAAAGGATGGACGATGTAGGGTTCGCCGGATTCCCGCTTCTGTTCCCCGTGGACAGTGGAAGCGAAGGCCACGGCTTCCTCCATGGTCTTTCCCTTTTCCGGGCCAAACTTGGCGTTGAATTTTTGAAGCAGTTCTTCCTTTGCCATCGCTATCGAAAAGGGGATCAACGCAGGCGCTGATCCCATGGGTACCGTTTTATTGGATTAATACTTGAGGATGGTCTCCACCGGGTAGTCCTTCAGGGCTTCCCGACCGGGCAGGTCCGTAAGCTCGATAGCGAAGCAGCAGGCCGCCACCACGCCGCCAGCCTTTTCACAGAGCTTGGCGCAGGCAAGGGCCGTGCCGCCGGTGGCCAGCAGATCATCCACCACGGCCACCCGCTGGCCGGGCTTCACGGAGTCGATGTGCATATGGAGCTCATCGGTGCCGTATTCGAGGCCGTACTGATAGCTGACGGTGGTATAGGGGAGCTTGCCGGGCTTCCGGGCCAGGACCATGCCCACGTTCAGGGCATAGGCCACGGAGGCGCTGAAGATGAACCCGCGGGCTTCCGGCGCGATGATCAAGTCGATATTCTTATCCCGCAGGAGATCCGCCATACGTGAAACCATCTCGTGAAAGGCGTCCGCATTGCCGAGCAAAGGCGTGATATCCCGAAAGAGGATGCCCTCCTTGGGAAAATCGGGGATCGACCGCACATAGTCCTTGAGTTCCATAATTAACCTCCTTAAGGGCCCTATTCCCTATTCCATGGACAAGGCCATAAATAACTGGCTTTCCGCGCAGCTGCGCCGCTGGATTTTCGCTGCAGGCTTCAGGCCCGATACCGGCTCGAAGAAGCCCAACTCCTTGAAGATGAGCGATGCCGCCAGCTCCTCGTCCCGTTCCGGCAAGCGACCCTCCTTCGCACGGCAAAGGAGCGATACATAGACGGGCCTGAGCCCCTCCTCCGTCAAGCGGAAGGGAAAATAGGGAACGAGCCTGTTTGCTATGCGCCGGAGGGTTTCCTCATCCTTCTTCGCCACAGCCTGCAAAAAAGCAGATTCAATTATAGTATATTCCCTGGAAGATTGCAAGCTTTTCCGGGGAGAAAGGCCCAAACAAATGAGCTCGCAGGCCGATCGGCCACGAAAATCGTTTCGCTGCAACGTGCAGATCGCTTCCGCCCGCTGGGCATGGACCCATCGGGTATACTCTCCGCCCTGGGAGAAGCCCACCAGCCGCAGACGGTCCCGTCCGTCGCTGAGAAATCCAGCCACATGCTTCTTGCCCTGGCCCAGGTAATTTACGCCGCTCAGCTCTCCCCGGATCAGGAACCGCGGCTCCGGGTTGCCCTGGCCAAAGGGCGCGAAGGAGCGCAATTCATCGCATAGCTCCACCGTGCAGGCGGCAAGGGGCAGCGTTTCTTCATACTGTATGCTCTTCTCCGGCTGCCCCTCCGGGCGCTGATGGCGGTAGGCTTCCCGGAGCAGGGTGCGCACCGACTCCATCTCCTCCGCCCGCAGTGTGAGGCCCGCTGCTCCCGCGTGGCCGCCGAAGCGAATGAAGTGATCCCTGGCCTCAAAAAGCAGGGCGAACAAGTCGATCTCCGGGATGCTGCGAGCGGAGCCCGTGTACACCCCCGGCTCCACCTCGGTGAGCAGGATCACCGGCTTATAGAATACCTCCGCCAGGCGGGCCGCCACAATGCCGATGACGCCCACATTCCAGCCCTTGCCCGATAACAGGAGGAAGCTGTCTTCTCCGCCTTCCGGTGCCATGGCAAGGCACTCAGCCAGGATGCGCTGTTCCTCGTTTCGGCGCATTTGGTTCTCCTCGTTCAAGGCTAAGGCCAGGCGCGACGCCCGATCCGGATCATCCTCTATCAGCAGCTGAAAGGCGGCATCCGCGTCGCCCATGCGCCCGGCGGCGTTGAGGCGGGGGGCGATGAGAAAGCCCAATGTGGTCTCGGTAACGGGGCCGTCCCCGGCGGAGGCGGCTTCCAGCAGGGCAAAAAGACCCACTTGACGCCGCACAAGAGGCAGGCCGTGGGTCAACAACGTCCGGTTGGCAGCGGTCAAAGACACCACGTCCGCCACCGTGGCCACGGCCACGAAGGGCAGATATGCCTCTCCCTCGCCTTCCTCCAATGCGCAGGCCAAAAGCCACGCCGCGCCGGCGCCGCACAGATCCCCCACCTGCTCCCGGAAGTCCCCTTCACAAACGGAGATAAGGGCGTCCGCTTCCGGCAGGTCCCCCCCGCTCCTATGGTGGTCCGTCACAATGACGGTCATGCCCAACGACCGGGCCTGGGCCGTTTCCCGTATGGCGGAGATGCCGTTGTCCACGGTGACGAGCACCTGCGTTCCCTCTTCGGCCAGCTTCCGGACGGCGGCCTCGTTGAGCCCGTAACCCTCTTTATGGCGTGAGGGGATATAGCCGCATACGTCCGCCCCCAGCCCTCTCAAGCAGCGGTACAGGATGGCAGAGGCGCATACTCCGTCCGCGTCGTAGTCCCCATAGACGCAGATGCGCAAATGGTCCCGGATGGCCCGGCGAAGCAGCGCCGCCGCCTCCCCTATCCCCCTCATCTCCCGCCAGTCGGGCAGGGGCTGCTTCTCGGGATGCAGGAAGGCTTCGATCTTTTCCGGCGTGTCCATGCCCCGCCGCAGCAGTGCCCGAACGGCCACGGGTGACAGGCTGAACCGACAGGACAGCTGCTCCACCAGGAAAGGATCGTATAGGGTTAGGTCGGTGCAAACAAACTCCATGGACCTATTGTATCGAAAAAGGGCTCCTTCCGCAAGAGGAAGAAGCCCGGGTTTGCAGGATATATGGAACCTTAGCAGGCCAGCTCGGCGGTGTCGCGGGCGATGGCCATCTCCTCGTCCGTGGGGATGACGAAGACCTTGACGCAGCTCTCGGGCTTGCTAATGCAGACTTCCTCGCCGCGGGGGCAATTCCGGTTGTAGTCCACATCGGGGATGACGCCCAGGAATTCCATGTTGGCCAGGACCTTTTCGCGCACACCTCTGTCGTTCTCGCCTACGCCGGCGGTGAAGACGATGGCGTCCACCCCGCCCATGGCAGCGGCATAGGAGCCGATGTACTTCTTCACGGCGTAGACGAACATGTCGAGGGCCAGCTGCGCCCGCTCGTTGCCGTCGGCCGCGGCGGCGCCCAGATCACGGAAGTCGCTGGAGACGCCGGAGATGCCGAGCATCCCGCTCTTCTTATTCATGATGGTGTCCATCTCAGTGGCGGTGATGTTCATCCGCTTCATGAGGTAGGGCAGGATGGCCGGGTCGATGCTGCCGCAGCGGGTGCCCATGGGCAGGCCTTCGAGGGGCGTGAGGCCCATGGAGGTGTCCACGCACACGCCGGCCACGGAGCAGGAGATGGAGGAACCGTTGCCCAGATGGCAGGTGATGACCTTGGCGTTGGGGTTATCGAGGAGCTTCAGGGCCCGGCCCGTAACATACTTGTGGGAGGTGCCGTGGAAGCCGTAGCGGCGGACGCCGTACTGCTTGTAGAGCTCATAGGGCAGGGCGTACATGAAGTGGGAGGGCTCCATGCCCTGGCCCCAGGCGGTGTCGAACACGCCCACCATGGGGGTGTTGGGCAGGGCGGACTGGCAGCCGGCGATGCCCATCAGGTTGGCGGGGTTGTGCAGAGGCCCCAGGGGGATGCACTCCTCCATGGCCGCAATGACGTCGTCGTTGATGATGACGGAGCCGGAGAACTTCTCGCCGCCATGGACCATGCGATGGCCCACCGCCGCGATCTCGGACATGTCCTTGATGACGCCCACCTTGGCGTCGGTCAGAATGTCGAGGACCATCTTGATGGCCACCTCGTGGTTGGGCATATCCTTCTGGATCTCCACCTTGTCGCCGTTTGCGGGCTTATAGGTGAGCATGCTGCCATCGATGCCGATGCGCTCACAAAGGCCCTTGGCGATGACGGTCTCGGTGTCGATGTCGATGAGCTGATACTTGAGGGAGGAGCTGCCGGCGTTGATGACCAGAATGTTCTTCATGTTGACCTCCTTTTTTATGCCTCAGCTTTCATGCCCTGGGCCTGTACGGCGGTGATGGCCACCAGGGACACGATGTCCTCAATGGAGCAGCCGCGGGAGAGGTCGTTGATGGGGGCCGCAAAGCCCTGGCTCACGGGGCCGATGGCCTCGGCGCCGCCCAGCCGCTGGACCAGCTTATAGCCGATGTTGCCGGACTGCAGGTCGGGGAAGATCAGAATGTTCGCCTTGCCGGCCACGTTGCTGCCGGGGCACTTGAGGTTGCCCACCTTGGCCACCAGCGCGGCGTCTGCCTGCATCTCGCCGTCCACGCAGAGCTCGGGGTTCAGCTCCTTCACCTTGGCGGTGGCGGCGGCCACCTTATCCACATTCTCATGCTTGGCGGAGCCTCTGGTGGAGAAGCTCAGCATGGCCACACGGGGTTCCTTGAAGTCCAGCAGGACCTTGGCGTTCTCCGCGGTGCAGAGGGCGATCTCGGCCAGCTGATCGGCGTCGGGGTTGATGTTGATGGCGCAGTCGCCGAAGAGGATGGTGCCGTCCTCGCCGTAGGACTTGTCCTTCACCTGCATGATGAAGAAGCTGGAGATGGTCTTGATGCCAGGCTTCATTTTGACTATCTGCAGACCCGGACGAAGGGTGTTGCCGGTGGTGTTGATGGCGCCGGAGACGAAGCCGTCGGCCTTCTTATCCTTCACCATCATGGCCGCGAAGAACAGGGGATCCTTCATGGTGACGGCGGCCTTCTCGGGGGTGACGCCCTTAGCCTTGCGCATCTCATAAAACTTCTCTACATAAGCGGGATAGAGCTCATGATTCTCGGGATCAATGATGTCGATGCCGTTGATATTTGCATTGAACTTGGCGGCGATGGCAGCGATCTTTTCGGGCTTTCCGAACAGGGTCACATCTGCCAGGCCCTGCTCACGGATGATGGCCGCGGCCTGGACGGTGCGCTCCTCTTCGCCCTCGGGGAGCAAGATGTGCTGCTTGTTAGCTTTTGCTTTTGCTTTGATGCCTTCGATCAATGATGACATGTCGATTTCACCCTCCAAAATAAATTTCTATTTGATTCTACCACAACCGGAAGAATAATGGTATACTAATTTTCAGAAAAAGAGCCATATATTTCTTGTGGCGGCAAAGGAGCACACAGAATCATGCGTGTCGTAGGCGTTATTGCGGAATACAATCCCCTGCACAACGGGCACATCTACCATCTCGAGCAGGCGAAACGGAAGACCGGCGCTTCCTACTGCATCGTCATTATGTCGGGCAACTTCGTCCAGCGGGGGGAACCGGCCTGCACGGACAAGTTCACCCGGGCGGAGTGGGCCCTGCAGGCTGGGGCGGATCTGGTGATCGAGCTGCCCACGGTGTTCGCCAACGCCTCGGCGGAGCGCTTTGCCGAAGGGGCCATTCGGCTCCTCCACGCCACGGGGTTGGTCACGGATCTCGCTTTCGGAGCGGAGCAGGGGGATATCGCTAAGCTCAGCCAGCTGGCGGATTACCTGGCTGAAGAGCCGCCTGAATTCAAATCCTACCTCCAATATCATCTTAAAATGGGCGAAAGCTACCCCCGGGCCCGATATGAGGCCCTGCAGGACATGGGGGCCGACGCGGAGCTGCTTTCCGAGCTGGTGAAGCCCAACAACATTCTGGCCATGGAGTATCTGCGTTCCCTCCATAAATGCGCCCCAGAGATCTGCCCCGTGCCCATCGAGCGCATCGGCGGTGGGTATAACGACGACTATCTCACCGGCGAATACTCCTCCGCCACCGCCATCCGCGCCGCCATTCGGGAAGGAAACCGGCAGGTATTGTCCACCATGCCCCTGTTCGTGTCCGGGGCCATGCAGTTCGATCCTCAGTTCCCGCTGACGGTCAACGACATTAGCGACATGATGCTCTATAAATTCCGGCTCATGAGCCCGGAGGACGTGCAGCGGCTGCCCGACGTGCGGGAGGGGTTCGAGCAGAATCTCGTGAAGGCCGCCCGGACGGCTGTGGATGGGGACGGCTTCTTTGAGACGGTGAAGACCAAGCGCTATACCATGGCCCGGGTCAAGCGCATCGGCATGAGCGCCCTGTTGAACGTGAGCGAGGATCTGGTGGAGGATATGTGCTCTTCTGACGACAACCTGTATTTCCGGGTCCTGGGCCTGAAGCGGGACGCCCGCTCCCTCCTCTCGGCCATCGCCAGCATCAGCCGTACGCCCCTCATCATGCGCAATTCCGACATCAGCAAGTGTACGGACGTGGCGCGGGATTCCCTGCGGGTGGACGCCCTCTCCACGGACATCCTCTCCTACGCCTTGAGAAAGCCGCTCCATCGGGACAGCGAGTCTGCCATACTGGTCTGACGTCTGCCGCAAAAACACCCTCCGGGAACGTATCTCGGAGGGTGTTTTGAATGATTGGCTCAGGCTTCCTGAGGGATGGTGGACAGCCGCACGGCAAAGGAGCGGATCACGTTGCACATCTCCACCCCGTCCCGCCATTCCACGGGGATGGGGCTGGCGCCCAGCAGCATGCCCATGATGTTGCCGCAGATGGCGCCGGTGGAGTCGGAGTCCCCGTCGTGGTTCACGGCAAGTCGGACCGCCTGGGCGTAATCGGTAGGGAAGCTCAGGGCGCTGTATACGGCGATAGCCAATGCCTCCTCCCCCACCCAGCCTTCGCCCAGCTCCTTGACGGTCGGCGCACAGGGACGGCCCTCTGATGCCAGATCCACCGCATGCTGCAGGGCGTCCCGGGTGCTCTCCGCGTCCTCGATCCGGTCAAGCTCCTCAATAAGATCATCCACCGCGTCCGGCAGGGATTGGCCGTAATAGAGCTTCTGCAGCAGCCCGGACAAGGCACCGGCCGAGATATACCCGCCGGGATGACCATGGGTGATGGCGGCGATGCGGCAGCCCAGGTCGAAGGCGTGGGGAAATACGGCGCAGGGCGCCACCCGCATGACGCCGCCGCAGCCGCGGCTGTGGTTGATGGGATCAGCGATGGTGCCCATTCGGCCGGAGCTTAGGCTGGAAAGGCAGGTTGTGCCGGGGGCACGGGTGGCGAATATCTGGGCCTCATTCAGCAGCCCGCCAACATACTGCCCGCCAGGCATCTTCACGCCACACTGGGTGTAGTACCACCGAAGGTAAGACCGATACACGTTTTTCACCGGGGATTTGCGATTCTGGGCAGCATTGAGCAGCCCCTCCGCCGTGAAAAGGGTCATCTGCGTGTCGTCGGAAATGAGGTTCCCAGCGGAAAGATCGCGCACCCCGGCTTTTCCGAAGTATCTTGTGATTTCCGCATAGCGCATGAACTCTACGGGATACCCCATGGCGTCCCCAATCGCGCCGCCCAACAGGCAGCCAATCATGCGGCTTTTCCGACCAGGCACAGGCAGGTCCTCCTTCCCTCACGTTTTTATATATGGTACCACATGTTCATATTTTGTTCAATAACTTTTGCAAAAAAAGTGGAAGATATGGGGGTGCTTATCTATCTCGAGCACAAGATGTGGAAAAATGTGGGGATGCCAGGCGGAGAAAGTGAGATTTGACTCAACCTGCAAGGCAGGGCTCAGGTTAAGCATTGTATCAAAACAGGAAAGCTGCCTATCTCGATTTCCATCCTGCAAAAACCATTGACAATTCATAATCCCTTTGGTATACTTCCTTCGGACGGAAGCGGGGAACATCGAAAACACGGAGATGTGTCCGAGTGGTCTAAGGAAGCGGTCTTGAAAACCGTCGGCATGCAAGTGCCCGTGGGTTCGAATCCTACCATCTCCGCCATATATGGAGAAATACCCAAGTGGCTATAAGGGGCTCCCCTGCTAAGGGAGTAGTGCTCGATGAGGGCAGCGTGGGTTCAAATCCCACTTTCTCCGCCAAGTAAATGAGAGGGCTTTTGCCCTCTCATTTACTTATCATCAGGAAACGCGGGATTTGAACGGGCTGGGTAGTGAATGAAGCCCCAGTGGGGCTTCAGAGCCCAGCCCATGGCCTGCCCCGCAGGGCAGGTCAAATCCCACCCCGGCTGATGGAGGCGTGACCCTCTATAAGCGAGAATTTGAACGGGTTTATACCAAAACGAGCAGGCTCTTCTTGCCTGCTCGTTCCATATTCTTGCTTCGTTTTATGCTTTGCGGGCGATGACGGCCTTGACCTCAGCCTCAATATGCTGGGCGGTGAGGCCGAAGCGCTGCTGCAGGTAGCTTTGTGATCCCACCTCGCCGAATTCGTCCTCCACGGCCACGCAGGCGGCGGGCACGGGGCAGTTCTCCGCCAATACCTCCAGCACCGCAGAATAGAGGCCGCCGTGCCGGTTGGCGTTCTCCGCCACCACCACAGCGCCGGTTTGGATGGCCATGGCGGTCACGGTGTCGGTGTCCAGGGGCTTGATGGAATAGCAGTCCACCACCGCGGCGGAAATGCCCTGTTTCTCCAGGGAAGCGGCCGCCTGCAACGCCTCGTGTACCATGATGCCCGCGGCGAAGATGGCCACGTCCGTACCGTCCCGCAGCACGGGAGCGACGCCGATGGGCAAATTAGAGCCATCCTCATAGACCCGGGCCATGCTCTTGCGGCCCACACGGATGTACTTGATACCGGGCTGGTCCACCGCCTGCTTTAAAAGGCTCTTCAGACAGGTGGGATCCGAGGGCTCGAGAACGATGGAATTGGGGATGACCCGATAGAGGGCCACGTCCTCAAAGGGCATATGGGTACCGCCGTTCATGGCCGCGGTGACACCGGGGTCGGTGCCCAGGACGGTCATATCGTTTTTGGCGTAGCCGCCGCTTAAAAATACCTGGTCGAAGCACCGCCGGGAGGCAAAGATGCCGAAGGAGTGGATAATGGGCTTGAAGCCCGCCATGGCGAGGCCCGCCGCCACGCCGGCCATGTTCGCTTCCGCGATGCCGCAGTCGATGGCCCGATCCGGGTGCTGCTGACCATATTTCAGTGTACCGATGCAGCTCATAAGATCCGCGTCCAGGTAAATGACGTCGGGGTCGTTCTCCAGCATCTCGGGGATGGTCTCCCCCAGGACCTCCTTGCAGAGGCGCTTGTCCATTTCGCCGGTATATACGATCTTCATAGTCTTAGCCCTCCAGCGCGGCAAGCTCAGCCTTGAGCGACCTTGTCCACTTCTCATACTTCTCGTCGTTCACGGGGATGCTGTGGTTCATGGCCATGCTGGCCACCTCCTCCACGCCCGCGCCCTTCACCGTGTCGAGGACGATGGCAAAGGGCTTGTCACCGCCCTGACGGGTGCGCTCCAAAGCCGACGCCACCGCCGCCACATCGTTGCCGTTCACCTGCACGGCGTCAAAGCCAAAGGCCTCCATCTTCTGCACAAAATCGCCCATGGGCAATACGTCGTTGCACAGGCCGTCCAGTTGCTTCTTGTTCCAGTCGATGAGGACCACCAGATTGGAGAGCTTGTGAGCCGCCGCAAAGGCGAAGGCCTCCCAGCACTGGCCCTCGTTCATCTCACCGTCGCCGGCGATGAGGAAGACACGATCCTTCCGGCCCTTGAGCCGATCGCCAAGCGCAAGGCCCACCGCCTGACTTGTGCCCTGGCCCAGGGACCCGGTGGTGGCGTCGATGCCGGGGGTCTTGTTTCGATCGCAGTGGCTGGGCAGCCGGGTGCCGTTCTGGTTGAGGGTCTTGAGCTCCTCATAGGGGAAATACCCCATGACGGCCAGGGTGCCGTAGACGCCAGGGCCTGCGTGGCCCTTGGAGCAGACCAGCTTATCCCGGTCGGGCCACTTTGGGTCCTGCACCCGGATGTTCATCTCCCGTCCATAGAGGACCGCCATCACGTCCGCCATGCTCAGCGCCCCGCCCACATGGCCGGAGCCGATGGAATGGATGGCGTCCAGCGCGGCGAGGCGGATACGCACCGCCAGCGCCTTCAAGGCCTGTACTTCTGTATGATCCATATTTCCTCTCCTTTAAAGGTATTGACTCGTCCGTATTGTACTCTATTCTTCCTTCGGTGACAATAGCTTTATGGTTCGCTTTTCTCCGTTTCCCGCTGTTTCTCCATCAAAGTGCGGATGCCCTCTTCGCCCAGAGTCAGCAGCGAATCCAGTTCCTCCCGAGAGAAGGACCGCCCCTCCCCCGTGCCCTGGATTTCAATGAATTCCCCCGCCTCGTTCATAACCAGGTTCATATCCACCTGGGCGGCGGAGTCCTCCCCATAGCACAGGTCCAGCAACGGCCGATCATTGACGATACCCACGGACACGGCGGCGATGCGATGGATCAACGGGTTCTCTTCCAGTCGTCCCTCCTTGAGCCATTTCTCCACGCCCAATGCCACCGCCACGTAGGCCCCGGTGATGGAGGCGGTTCGGGTGCCGCCGTCGGCCTGCAAGACGTCACAGTCCACATAGATGACCCGCTCCCCCAGCTTCATCATATCCACACCCGCCCGAAGGCTCCGGCCGATGAGCCGCTGGATCTCGGTGGCGCGGCCGTCCTGCTTCAAATAGTCCCGCTTCTTCCGGTTACCGGTGCTGGAGGGGAGCATGGCGTACTCCGCCGTCAGCCACCCCTTCCCCGTCCCCTTCAGGAAGGACATGGTCCCCTCCTCCAAAAGGGCGGTGCACAGCACCCGGGTATTGCCCCAGCCAATCAGCACGGAGCCACCCTTGGTGTCGGTAAAGTCCCGGATCATGGTGATGGGCCTCAGTTCGTTCTCCTGCCTGCCGTCTTTACGCATAAGATGCCTCCCTTGCCATGTGTGATACCCTATCCTACCATATCCCACGCAAAAAAGAAAGCGGCATCGCTGCCGCTTCGTAAAGGGTTTGCGTCACTCCGCTTTTGGGGCCGCTTTGGGCTCCACTGCCTTGCGGTGGGCCCGGGGGGCCTTGGGGGCGTCCAGGCGGACCGGATCCTTGCGGAGGATGGTGGGCTTCTTGAGCTTGCGGATCACGTCGCCGTCGATCTCGCAGGCCCGGATGTCTTCCTCGGAGGGGATGTCGTACATCACGTCCAGCATCACGTCCTCCATGATGGCCCGCAGGCCCCGGGCGCCGGTCTTGCGCTCGATGGCCTCCTTGGCCACGGCACGAAGGGCATCCTCGGTGAGGATCAGCTCCACCCCGTCCATCTCAAAGAGACGGGCGTACTGCTTGGCCAAGGCGTTCTTGGGCTCCGTGAGGATGTGCATGAGAGCATCCTCATCCAGGCTGTCCAGCGTGATGATGACGGGGACCCGCCCCACAAACTCGGGGATCAGCCCGAACTTCAGCAGGTCCTCGGGCAGGATGTCCTTGAGCACCTGGCCGATGTCCTTCTCCTCCTTGGACTTGATGGCCGCGCCGAAGCCCAGCATCTTCTGGCCCGTACGCCGCTCGATGATCTTGTCAATGCCGGTGAAAGCGCCGCCGCAGATGAAGAGGATGTTGGTGGTGTCGATCTGAAGGCACTCCTGCTGGGGGTGCTTGCGCCCGCCCTGGGGCGGCACATTGGCCACCGTGCCCTCCAATATCTTCAAGAGAGCCTGCTGGACCCCCTCGCCGGACACGTCCCGGGTGATGGACACATTCTCCCCCTTGCGGGCGATCTTGTCGATCTCGTCGATGTAGACGATGCCGGTCTGGGCCCGAGGGATGTCGAAGTCGGCGGCCTGGATGAGCTTTAAGAGAATGTTCTCCACGTCGTCGCCCACATAGCCCGCCTCGGTGAGGGAGGTGGCGTCAGCCACCGCAAAGGGCACGTCGAGGATCTTCGCCAGGGTCTGGGCCAGCAGGGTCTTTCCGCTGCCGGTGGGTCCCAGCATGACGATGTTGCTCTTTTGGAGCTCCACTCCATCCTCCTCCATAGCCTGGCCGGAGCGGATGCGCTTATAGTGGTTGTAGACCGCCACGGCAAGCGCCCGCTTGGCGGCGTCCTGACCGATGACGTACTGATCGAGAGACGCTACGATCTCCCGAGGCTTGGGAATATCCGTCGCCACCGCCGGAGCGGCGCTGCTGGCGCGCTCGTTGGCCAGGTCCTCCTCCACGATCTCCCGGCACAGCTCCACACACTCGTTGCAGATGTACACATTGGGACCGGCGATCAGCTTCTTCACTTCACTGCGGGGCTTGCCGCAAAAGTTGCAGCGCACCTTGTCGAAGCCGTCCTTATCCTTTGTGCCGTTGTAACCGTATTTGCTCATGTATCTTCCTTGTTTCCTTTCTCGTTACCGGCGGGGCGCGATGACCTCGTCGATGATGCCGTAGGCCTTGGCCTCCTCAGCATCCATGTAGTTATCGAGCTCCGTGTCGTGCTCCACTTTTTCCACGCTCTGACCGGTGCGCTTTGCCAGGATCTCGTTCAACCGCCGCTTGATCTTGATGATCTGCTCGGCCACGATGGATATATCGGTGGCCTTGCCCTGGGCGCCGCCGGAGGGCTGGTGGATCATGATCTCGGTGTTTTCGAGAGCCTTGCGCTTGCCCTTTGCGCCGGCAGCCAGCAGGAAGGCGCCCATGCTGGCCGCGAGGCCCACGCAGATGGTGCACACTTCGCACCGGAGGTACTGCATGGTGTCGTAGATGGCGAGGCCCGCGCTCACGGAGCCGCCGGGACTGTTGATATAGAGGTAGATGTCCTTGTCGGGATCGTCAGCTTCCAAAAAGAGCATCTGAGCGATGACGCTGTTGGCCACGTCGTCGTTGATCTCGCCGCCGAGAAAGATGATCCGATCCTTCAGCAGGCGGGAATAGATATCATAGGAGCGCTCGCCGCGATTGGTTTGCTCCACAACATAGGGGATCAGGTTCATGGTGTTCTCCTTCCTGGAGGAAATATCGACCGTTCCTCCCGTTCTTATTCGGCCTTGGGTGCCTCCTGGGGCTCCTCGTCGGTCTCCACGGCGTTCTCTACCAGCAGATCCACGATCTTGTTGGCGCAGACCTGGTCCGCGAAGTAAGCCTTGTCGTCGTCCCTCAGATTCTCCTTCAGCTGATCGAGGGGCATGCCGTTCTGCTGGGCGTATTTTTCGATGGCCGCGTCGATCTCCTCGTCGGAAGCGACCACGTTCTCCGCCTTCTTGATGGCTTCGATGACCAGCTCCGTCTTCACCCGCTGCTTGGCGTCGGGCCGATACATGGCCTCCATCTTCTCCTTATCGGTGCCCATATACTTATAGTAGTCTTCCAGCTTCAGGCCCGAGGCCGCCAGCTGATAGCCGAAGCTCTGCATCATATACTGGACCTCCCGATCCACCATGCAGTCGGGGATATCCACGGTGGCGTTGTCGGCAGCCTTCTCGAGAAGCTCGTTCTCCCGAGCGGACTTGGCCGCCTTCTCGCGGGCTTCCAGCAGCTCCTTCCGCTTGTTCTCCTTCCACTCGGCCACGGTGTCCTGCTCGGAGATGTCCTTAATGAACTCGTCGTCGATCTCGGGCAGCTCCTTCTTCTGAACAGCCTTCACCTTGCAGGTAAAGACGGCGGGCTTGCCCTTGAGATTCTCGGCGTGATATTCCTCGGGGAAGGTCACATGGATATCCTTCTCTTCGCCGGGATTGACGCCGATGAGCTGCTCCTCAAAGCCGGGAATGAAGGTGCCGGAGCCGATGTCCAACGTCTGATCCTCCGCCGTGCCGCCCTCAAAGGCCACGCCGTCCACCTTGCCGCAGTAGTCGAGAATGATCCGATCGCCGTTTTCCACAGGGCGATCCACGTCCTCATAGCGGACCTGCTTCTGCTGTTCCATCTTCAGGGCGTCGTCCACTTCTTCGTCCGTCACAGTATACGCCAGCTTCTTCACGGCTATACCCTTGTACTGTCCCAGGGTGACGTCGGGCTTGAGCTGGACCTCAGCAACGTAAATGACGCCCTCCGCCTCGCTCATGGTGGGGATGTCCACAATGGAGGGACGATCCACGGGGAACAGCTCATGCTCCGCCACGGCGGCATCGTAGGGCTCTGCCCAGCAGGCTTCGAAAGCGTCGTCAAAAAAGACCATGGCGCCGTAGTTGGCCTCGATCACCTTGCGGGGCGCCTTGCCCTTGCGAAAGCCCGGAACAGGATAGCGGCCGGCGGTTTTATGATAGGCATCGTTCAGCGCCTTAACGAATGCGTCCTTGTCGACGGTGATGGTGAGCCTGGCGATGTTGCCTTCCTTCATTTCAAGAACTGACATGATTCTTCTCCTTCTCTATTTGCTCGCACACTCAGTGCATATTACCATAGCATGTAATTTTACCACAGCCGATTCCTAAATGCAAGGAAAAAAGCAAGGCATATGGACAGCTTCAGAAGAATTTCACCGGGTCGCCGCAATCTGCGCGCAGGTATTAAAATACTGCAAACATTCTCCCTGCATCCTTGACCTGCCGGGCCCGATGGTGGTAAAGTAAGTTAAGTGAGTGTATAGAATATGAAACCAAAGATCAATTTCCTGCGCCTCATACTGTTCGCCCTGGTCGCCGTGGTCCTCTCCGGCGGCGTCTTTGCGGTGTTTTATCTTATGTTCCGGCAGCGGAACGCCTCTCTCACCTATGAAAAGTTGAGCATCGAGGCGAACATGGACTATGACGTGTCCGGCGGCTACCTGACCTACGCCTCCAGCACCGCCCTCGTTCAGATCAACATCAACGACACCAAGCGCAGCACCATCACCCGGCTGGACAACGGCTCCATCGACGGTTTCGGCGTGTCCTCCACCATGACCGCCGCCTACGCCGGATCCAATCTGCAGCTTCGAAACTTCAAAACCCTGACCCTCAACGGCACCATTCGCGGGGTGGCCTGCGGGGAGAGCCACTGCGCGGCCCTGCGGACCAATGATCTCAACGGCCTCGACTCCATCGTGGTCTTCAACGCCTCCGCCCAGGCCGTGGGCAATCCCATCGACTTCTCCGAGAGCAAGGTGGTCAACTTCGGTTTTGAGACCAGCTATGACCGGGAACTCCTCTGGGTCATCTGCGTGAACACCCAGGCGTCCCTGCCCGTGACCACGGTGCGCCTCTACGACTACAACAACAACGGCGCCATGACTTACTACCCCTCCTTCTACGAGCAGAGCATCGAGCGGGTCTATTTCACCGAGGACTCCGTGTTCCTGGTGGGCACAGAGGACATCATTCGCTACAACATGGACAGCAGCCGAGAGCGGTACCGGGTGGGCATCTACGGCAAGGAGGTCATGGATGTGTCCGTGTCGAGCGGCACGGTGCGCTTCCTTCTCAAGCCACGGGGCTCCAGCAACCAGCACACCCTCTACACCCTGGCCATGGCGGAGGCCGACGCGCCCAACACCACCATGCTCACCGTCTATGTGGGTGAGGACATCGTGAACGCCTTCCTGCAGAACAACGGCATCCGCATCGTGACCCGGACCCGCATGATCAGCTACACCTATTCGGGCAAGAACACCCCTTCCGCCGATATTATGCTGGACTACCCCGCCGACGTGGCCCTGAAGCTGAACGATTCCAGCTTCCTGCTCATCAGCGGCGACGAGTGCTACATCACCCGGCGGGAGTCCTAAAGGAGCTAAAATGGTCGATCTCATCATCCTATTGATTTTGGCCATCGCCCTGCTGGCCGGATATTATCGGGGGGTGGTCTATTCCGCCATCAGTCTGGGGCTGTCCATGCTGTCCTTCAGTTTGGCGCTGCTGCTGTGCACCACCCTTTCCGGCCTAATCCAGAAGCAGCAGAATCTGTATGAGATGATGCTCTACTACTTTGAAGGGTACGAGTATATCAACGAGACCAGCGTAGAGCTGGTCCACGTATCCGCGTCTCAGATCGGGGACAGAGAGCTGGCCGTGGTGGTGAAAAACGCCAACATGCCCTCCCCCTTCGACACGGCCGTGACCCGGAACGTGAAGAAGCAGGTCTATGAGCGGCGGGGCATCTACTCCCTGGGGGACTACTTCAACCAGACCATCGTGGACACGGTGCTGAACATCCTCTCGGTCCTGGTCCTGTTCCTGCTCTTTCGGCTGTTTCTGGGGTTCCTGCTGCGGCTCTTTGACTTCGGCGCGGCGGGACTGCCCCGGCTCAGGCGCTTCGACGCGCCCCTTTCCTGCGGCATAGGTCTTCTGCACGGCATTCTGCTGGTGTTCATCGTGTTCATGGTGGTGCCGCTGATACTGGTGGTGGTGCCGAAGCTGGTGGAGTATATAGACGGTTCCATTTTGGGTGGGTTCTTCTACAGAGGAAATCTTCTTCTGCGCATGGTGCCCACGGTATAAATACTATAATTCAGGAGGATTTGTATGGCATTCATTGAGTCCGATCGTATGCGCGGTGTTTCTGGGTCCATCATTCGTGAGCTGCTCAAAATGACGGCGGCTCCCGACATGATCAGCTTCGCCGGCGGCAACCCTTCCCCTGACACCTTCCCCATGGACGAGATCGCGGCCATCGTCAACGACGCCCTGCTCCATCGGGGTGCGTCCATGCTGCAATACGGGTTCACGGAGGGCTTTCCGCCCCTTCGGGAGACGCTGAAGGGCTATTACACCAAAAAGCACGGCTTCCCCACAGAGAGGGACGATCTCATCATTGTCTCCGGCGGCCAGCAGGCGGCGGATCTGACGGCCAAGGTGCTGCTGAACGAGGGGGATGTGGCCCTCTGCGAAGAGCTGTCCTTTGTGGGCGTACTCAACACCTTCCGGGCCTACGGCGCCAGGCTGGTGGGCGTGAGAATGGAGCCGGACGGCATGAACATTGAGGATCTGGAGGCGAAGATCAAGGCAAATCCCCGCGCTAAGCTCATCTATATCATTCCCAACTTCCAGAACCCCACGGGCTTCACCACCTCGCTGGAGAAGCGCAAGGCCATCTACGCCCTGGCCCGGCGGTACGATCTCATGATCTTGGAGGACGACCCCTACGGCGAACTCCGCTATGAGGGTGACTTCTTGCCCCCCCTCAAGACCATGGATACCGACGGCCGGGTCATCTTCGCCGGCAGCTTCTCCAAGACCATGGCCCCTGCCCTGCGGGTGGGCTTTGTGGTGGCGGAAAAGAGCCTCATCAAGCGGCTCATCGTGGCCAAACAGACCGGCGACGTGCACACCGCCACCCTGACCCAGGAGATCTGCTACCGGTACATGGCGGAGCACGACTTTGGGGGGCACCTGAACGACATCCGCCGCCTGTACGCCGTCAAGTGCAAGCGGATGTTGGATGATATGGAGCAGAAGTTCTCCCCCGCGGTGTCCTTCAACCGGCCGCAAGGGGGCCTCTTCGTCACGGCTTTCCTGCCCGAGGGCATGGACGCCTGGCCCTTCGTCCAGGAGGGCATCGCCCGGAAGGTGGCCTGTGTGCCCGGCGTGGCCTTCGTCATGGATCCCAAGGTGCCCAGCAACGCCTTCCGCATGAACTTCTCCATGCCCTCCCTGGAGCAGATCGATAAGGGCACGGACATTTTAGGCGAACTCACCTACGAGTGGTGCAAGTGATGGACTTCGGGCGGTATTGGCAGGACTGCGTCACTCAGGATCGGGACGCCCTTCGCGCCTGGTTCTGGACCGACGCCAGGATCATCTGGCCCTGCACCGATGAGGTATTCACGGTGGACGAGTTCCTCCTCGCCAACTGCGAGTATCCCGGAGACTGGACGGGCGAGCTCCAGCGCGTCACGGAAACGCCCATGGGCGCGGTGACGGAGGTGCGCATTTCCTCCGCCGACAGCAGATACAGTTGCCACGTCGCCTCCATCTTCACCCTGTACCATGACCGCATCGTCTCCCTCACCGAATACTATGCCGACGACGGTCCCCCGCCCTCCTGGCGGACGAAGCTGTTGAAACGGTGACCAACAAAAAGCGCCTCCGAAAGCTCGGAGGCGCTTTTGTCGCAGGGTCGTTATTTCTTCTTCGGCACGGGGGCCCGGCCGGTCATACGGGTGTAGTAGGCCAGGCGATCGGCGGTGGCGGGGTCAAAGTCCGTGGAAAGGGCCCGCCAACCCCACCAGCCCGTGGTGCCGGGGAGGTTCATTCGGTGGCTGGAATCGAGGCCCAGCACGTCCTGGAGCTGGATGACGACCAGGTCCGCCACGGAGGTCATGAGCCCCCGGATGAAGCCGAAGGGGAAGCCCTCCTGCCGGTTGAGGCCCAGATAGTCCACGGCGAAGGCGGCGTACTTGGGCGGGCAGGAGTTAAAATACCCCATCATGGTGTCGTTGTCATGAGTGCCCAGATACGCCACACAATTCTTCACGTAGTTGTGGGGCAGCTCCCGGGAATCCCCCAAAGGCTCGAAGCCGAACTGCATGACCCGCATGCCGGGACAGCCGGAGTCGTTGAGGAGCTTCTTTACCTCGGGGGTGAGGAAGCCAAGGTCCTCGGCGATGATGTTCTCCCCCAGGCCCTCCTCCCGGAAAGCACGGATCAGCTTCATGCCGGGGCCGGGGTACCATTTCCCATGGATGGCGTTGGGCGCCCCGTAGGCGACGCCCCAGTAGCTTTCGAGGCCCCTGAAGTGGTCGATCCGGAGCACGTCGCAGCGGCTGGCCGCACCCTTGAGGCGGCTCCGCCACCAGGCGTAGTTCTCCCGTTCGTGGGCGTCCCAATCGTAGATGGGGTTCCCCCACAGCTGGCCGGTCTCGGAGAAATAATCCGGAGGCACGCCCGCGATGAGCTTGGGAATGCCGGCCTCGGTAAGCTGAAACAGCTCCCGATGAGCCCACACGTCGGCGCTGTCGTAGGGGACGTAGATGGGGATATCGCCGATGAAGCTGACGCCCTGCTCATGGGCGTATTCCCGCAGAGCCTGCCACTGGCTGTCGAAGCAGTACTGGACGAAGGCATGGTAGTCCATCAGGTCCTTAAGCTCCGCCTCGTATCGGGCCATGGCCTCAGGCGCCCGGTCCCGGATGTCCGCCGGCCAATCCACCCAGCACTTGCCCTCAAAGCGGTCCTTCAAGGCGCAGAACAGGGTCCAATCCTTGAGATACCGGCTCCTCTCAGCCACATACTCCGCCATCCTGGCCCGGTCGAAGCGGGCGAAGGCCTTTTCGAGAACGGTCCGGCGGCGGTTGTAGAGGAGGCCGAAATCCACCTTCCTATGATCACTGCCCCAGTCTGTGCCGATGTCCTCCTGGGTGAGGAGCCCCTGTTCCTTCAAGAGGTCCAGGTCCACGAGATAGGGGTTCCCGGCGAAGGTGGAAGCGCTCTGGTACGGGGAGTCGCCGTAGCCCGTGGGGGTCAGGGGCAGGATCTGCCAGTACCGCTGCCGAGCCCGGTGCAGATAATCCACAAAAGCATAGGCCGCCTGGCCCAAGGTCCCCACGCCGTAAGGGGACGGGAGGCTGGTGATATGCAGGAGAATTCCGCTGGATCGTTTCATGGGTTTTCCTTTCGATTCCTGTAAATTCGCTTGTATTGTAGCACATTCCTGATATAATATAAAGAGAAAAATGTAAATACTGGTCACAAGGCCAAAAGGAGTAGCAAGTGGAACTGAACAAGTATTTGAAGCTGAGCCCAGAAGTGGCCGAGGCGCTAAGGACCGGGAAGCCCGTGGTGGCTCTCGAAAGCACCATCATTTCCCACGGCATGCCCTACCCCCAGAACGTGGAGACCGCCTACGCCTGCGAGCGGGTGTGCCGGGAGAATGGGGCTGTGCCCGCCACCTGCGCCATCATCGGCGGCAAGCTCTGCGCGGGGCTGACCCCGGAGCAGATCGACTACCTGGGCCGGGAGGGCACAAAGGTGACCAAAGCCAGCCGCCGGGATCTGCCGCTGCTTGTCGCCAAGGGCATGGACGGGGCCACCACCGTGGCCGCCACCATGATCGTCGCCCACATGGCCGGGATCAAGGTCTTCGCCACCGGCGGCATCGGCGGCGTCCACCGCAACGGCCAGGACACCATGGACGTGAGCGCGGATCTGGATGAGCTGGGCAAGACCCCCATGTGCGTGGTCTGCGCCGGGGCCAAGGCCATTTTGGACCTCCCCCGGACCATGGAATATTTGGAGACCAAGGGTGTGCCCGTCATCGGTTTCGGCACCGACGAGCTGCCGGCCTTCTATACCGCCAAATCCGGCATCCCCCTCACCTGGCGGGTGGACGATCCCAAGGAAGTGGCGGATGCCATCCACGCGGCGGAGGACATGGGCTTCGAGGGCGGCATGCTGGTGACCGTGCCCATCCCGGCAGAGTGGTCCATGGACGCGAACTACATCAACAAGGCCATCGACGAAGCCCTTGTGGAGGCCGACAGGCAGGGCATCGTGGGCAAGGACACCACCCCCTTCCTGCTCAAAAAGATCAAGGAGATCACCGGTGGCAGCAGCCTCGCCTCCAACATCCAGCTGGTGTTCAACAACGTGAAGACCGCCGCCCGCATCGCGGAAAAGCTGTAAAAGAGCGTACATGAAGAAGGAGCCGTTAAGAAACTCGAAAGAGGGACTTAGCGGCTCCTTTTCATGTGCG